>Ga0208544_10002035_pt1 | contig 13505 bp, 11 predicted proteins | sample DEB08_DNA_9_FD_184526 | JGI IMG/M metagenome (GOLD analysis project Ga0208544, IMG submission 184526) | Aqueous microbial communities from the Delaware River and Bay under freshwater to marine salinity gradient to study organic matter... | ecosystem: Environmental > Aquatic > Marine > Coastal ...
GACGAAATTCGGAAGGTCGCCGACTTCGCCGCGCGCCATGACCTGATCCTCGTGTCCGACGAAGTGCACTGCGACCTTGTCTTTGACGGGGCCAAGCACATCCCCACCGACGTCGCCGCCCCCGAACACCGCGACCGGACGATCACGCTCTTTGCCGCCTCCAAGACGTTCAATCTTGCCGGTCTGCGCATCGGCCAGATGATCATCCCCGATGCGGACCTGCGCGCCAAGGCCGCGGGGCGTCTGACCGCCTTGAACTACGACCCCACAAGCCTTGGGGTCACGGGTACCATGGCGGCCTTTTCGCCTGCCGGGAACGTGTGGCTTGGGGAACAGATGGTGCATCTGGCCCGCAACCGGGACATCTTTGACACCGGCATCAACGCGATCCCCGGCCTGCACTCCATGCGGCTCGAGGCGACTTACCTGCCTTGGGTGGATTTCTCCGGCACCGGCATGGACGCAGATGAAATTGCCCGTCGCGTGATGCACGAGGCCAAGGTCGGCCCCGCCCCCGGACATTGGTTCGGCACCGGCGGCGAGATGCACAACCGCTTCAACCTCGCCGCTCCGCGCAGCGTGATCGAAGATACCGTCGCCCGGTTGCAAGCGGCCTTTGCCGATTTGCAGTAACGCCAAAAATCGGCGGCGCGCCGGGGTCCATCTTTTGTGACCTTGGCGCGCCTACACCGCGTAATGCACCCCGGTGAACCCGGCCCGCATCGCGGCAACCTTGGCGGCCACATCCTCGCCGCGCAGCCCCCGCGCCATCAACGCCGCCAACGCGCCCGCGTGCTCTGGACCGACGCCGCGCCGGACGATCTCGGGCGAACCCAACCGCAACCCGTTCATGTCGCCCGGCACCGCTGCCACCGGCAATCCGATTCCGCTGGCCAGAAAACCGGCCTTGCGCAAAGTCTTTGACGCCGCCTGCCCACCGCCAAACGCGGCGGCATGCAGGGCAAACTGATGCGACCGGGTCACGCCCCGGCCCGTGCGAAACACCGGCAGCCCCTCTGCCTCCAGCGCCTCGGCCAGCGCGGATGCCGTCGCGACCATGGCCGCCGCATAGGCCGCCCCGTGTTCGCGCCAATCCAGCAACGTCACCCCCAGCGCCGCAGATTTCGCCGCATCGAAATTCGCCGTCATGCCCGGAAATGCAATCGCGTCCAGCCGCTTGGCAATGTCGGCGTCGTTGCTGACGATCAGCCCGCCAGCCGGCCCGCCCAGCGACTTGTAGGTGCTCATCGTCATCAGATGCGCTCCCTCGTTCAATGGGTTCTTCCACGTGCGGCCCGCGATCATCCCGCATTGGTGCGCCGCATCGAACAACACCTTCGCGCCAACCTCGTCGGCAATCGCCCGCACCTCGGCCACCGGATGCTCGAACAGGTTCAGACTGCCGCCCACGGTGATCAACCGGGGGCGTTCCGCCTTCGCCAGCGCACGCAATGCCGCCAGATCCACCGTGAACCCGTCCGCGTCCACCGGCGCGGGCACGGTGCGCAACCCGAACATCCCGGCACACCCATCGGCATGGTGCGTCACATGCCCGCCGATCTCTCCTGGCGGCGCGATGATCGTGTCACCGGGGCGGCAGGTCGCCATGAATCCATACAGGTTCGCCATCGCGCCCGATGCCACGCGGATCTCCGCAAACCGGGCATCGAATATCTCTGCCGCCAGTTCCGCCGTGATCACCTCGATCTCTTCGATCGCCTCCAGACCCATCTCGTATTTGTCACCGGGGTAGCCCAGCGATGGGCGCGACCCGATGCCGGATGCCAAAAGGGCCTCGGCCCGTGGGTTCATCACATTGGCGGCCGGGTTCAGGTTGAAACACTGGCGGTCGTGGATCTCGCGGTTCGCCTCAGCCAACGCTTCGATCCGTGCCGCCAACACCTCTGATGTCTGGCCCGCCGTCAGGTTGGCAATTCTCTGCACCAGTGCTTCGCAATCTGCGGGCACCCAATCTCTCGGTTCCAATGTCATGGCGGGTCCTTCCTTGAACGACCCGCCCAGATTGCCCGTCTCGACCAAAACCGCAAACCAGATTATCACAACATCACATTAGAAAAACTGAGGGTAGAGAATGGCCATCACCCCGCAGCGTCCCAAGGGCCCGCCCCTCAACGCTCTCCGCGCGTTCGAGGCCGCCGCCCGTCTTGGCGGCTTCGCCCCCGCGGCCGAAGAACTCGGCGTGACCCCCGGCGCCATTTCCCAGCATATCAAGACGCTGGAAGATTGGGCTGGCACGCCCCTTTTCACCCGCCGCTCGCAAGGCGTGCGTCTGACCCGTGCGGGCACCGACCTGCTGCCGGGCCTGACATTTGCCTTCGATCAGTTGGGCGATGCCGTCCGCCACCTCCGCAGCACCCGGCCCCAGCCCGTCGTGCAGGTGGCGGCCCTGCCTTCGGTCGCGCAACTTTGGCTGTCCCCGCGCCTGCCCGCCTTGCGCGCGGTCCTGCCCGGTGTGGTCCTGTCGGTTACCGCGCTGGAACGCCCGCCCAACCTGACGCGGGAATTGTTCGACCTCAGCGTTTTCCTTCGTCCCCCGGCCGAGGTGCCATCCGGAATTGTTCTTGCGCCCGACAGCATCTTTCCCGTCTGCGCGCCCGCACTGGCGGCTGGCCTCAGATCACCCGCCGACCTCGCGCACGTCCCGCTTTTGCATGATGAAACTTGGGGCGAAGATTGGTCGCACTGGGCGCGCGCCGCTGGCGTCCGCTTGCCCAATGTCACCGATGGTCCGCGCTTCTCGCTTTACGCCCTTGCGCTGGATGCCGCGCGTCAAGGTGCGGGCGTCCTGATGGGCCACGCCTGTCTGGTAGCCGATGCGCTGGCGCGCGGCGATCTGGTTTGCCCTTTTCCGGGTGACACTGCGACCGGGCTGGCACTGGTCCTTGACCGGCCTTCCGCGTCCGGCACCGATGACCGGCTGGCACCGCTGATCGCGGCCTTGGCACACCCCTTGCCCTGATCGCATCTCGCAGTCGCGATATGCATGGGGTGTGCATCGGTTGTGCATGGATTGTGCATACCCGGTTTTACAGCTTTCCCACCTTGCCGCGGCGCAGCACTTGCACCCGTCCGCGCAATATCCTACCCAAGTGGCAATCTGAAACGAAACATCCTTGCGTCGAAAGGTCGTCCATGAGCTTCCGCCTTCAACCTGCGCCCGTCGCCCGCCCGAACCGCTGCCAGCTGTTCGGACCCGGCTCCAATACCAAGCTTTTCGCAAAGATGGCGGCCTCGGCGGCAGACGTGATCAACCTTGATCTGGAAGACAGCGTCGCCCCCGATGACAAACCGCAAGCGCGCGCCAACATTATTCAGGCAATTGGCGATATCGATTGGGGCAACAAGACGCTCAGCGTGCGTATCAACGGCCTTGATACCCCGTATTGGTATCGCGATGTCGTTGATCTGCTTGAGAAATCGGGGGGCCGGCTCGATCAGATCATGATCCCCAAGGTGGGGTGTGCATCCGATGTCTACGCCGTCGATGCGCTCGTCACTGCGATTGAAACCGCGATGGGCAGGACGCGGAAGATCAGCTTCGAGGTAATCATCGAATCAGCCGCTGGGCTTGCCCATGTCGAAGAAATTGCCGCCAGCTCCCCCCGGCTTCAGGCCATGTCGCTGGGCGCCGCCGATTTCGCGGCCAGCATGGGCATGCAGACCACCGGCATCGGCGGAACGCAGGAAAATTACTATATGCTGCATGGCGATAGCCGCCATTACAGCGATCCGTGGCACTGGGCACAAACCGCCATCGTCGCCGCCTGCCGCACCCACGGCGTCCTCCCCGTCGATGGCCCGTTCGGCGACTTTTCCGATGATGACGGCTACCGCGCCCAGGCCCGCCGTTCGGCCACCTTGGGCATGGTCGGAAAATGGGCCATTCACCCCAAGCAGATCGCCCTCGCCAACGAGGTTTTCACCCCCTCCGACGCAGCCGTGACCGAAGCCCGCGAGATTCTGGCCGCGATGGCTGAGGCGACAAAAAATGGCTCTGGTGCAACGGTTTACAAGGGGCGACTGGTCGATATCGCGTCGATCAAACAGGCCGAGGTGATCGTGAAACAGGCAGAATTGTTCGCAACGCCGTAAGGGACGCGAGCTTGCCGCCATTGCGCCGCAAGCGGGCGCTTTGCGCGGCTGCCGACCCTTGCCGCCGGATCACTTTGATCGCGCCGCCCGCAGTTGCACGTCTTGCCGAGTTGCATCCGAACGCACGCGCCGTCATATATCATTGCGATAAGGCTTGAGAGGACGTGACGCGCATGAACTACCTCGACTTCGAAAAACCGCTTGCAGAAATCGAAGGCAAGGCCGAGGAATTGCGCGCCCTCGCCCGAAAAAACGAAGACATGGATGTCGAGGATGAGGCCAAGGCCCTTGACAAAAAAGCGGCCGACATGCTGCGCGATATCTACAAGGCCTTGACCCCATGGCGGAAATGCCAGGTCGCGCGCCACCCGGACCGCCCCCACTGCAAAGACTACATCGAAGCGCTGTTCACGGAGTACACCCCGCTTGCAGGTGATCGGAACTTTGCCGATGACCACGCGGTAATGGGGGGATTGGCGCGGTTCAACGACCGCGCGGTGATGGTGATCGGCCACGAAAAAGGCAACGACACAAAAACCCGCATCGAACGCAATTTCGGGATGGCCCGGCCAGAAGGCTATCGCAAGGCCGTCCGCCTGATGGAAATGGCGGATCGGTTCAATCTGCCCGTCATCACCCTTGTCGACACCCCCGGTGCATATCCCGGAAAGGGCGCGGAAGAACGCGGCCAATCCGAGGCGATTGCGCGCTCAACCCAGAAATGCCTTCAGATCGGGGTACCCCTGATCTCGATCATCATCGGCGAGGGCGGATCGGGCGGGGCCGTGGCCTTTGCGACGGGTGATCGGCTCGCGATGCTGGAACATTCGGTCTATTCGGTCATCAGCCCCGAAGGCTGCGCATCCATCCTGTGGAAGGATCCCGAGAAAATGCGCGAAGCAGCCGAGGCCTTGCGCCTGACCGCGCAGGATCTTCACAAGCTGGGCGTGGCCGACTTGGTCATCAAGGAACCTGCGGGCGGCGCACAGCGTGACCGCGCCGGAACCGTCAAAGAAGTGGGAAAGGCCATCGCGGCCATGCTTGCCCAGTTGGACGGCACGGATGGTAAGAAGCTGGTCGCTGGCCGCCGCAAGAAATACCTCGACATGGGGTCCAAGGGGCTGGCGGCCTGACAAATGCAACGACGAGGCTTTCTTTTCGTAGGTTTGGCCGCGTGGACACTGCCATGGGCCGCTATTGCGCAGGACTGGACGATTGGTGTGATGACCCCGGCAACCGACTTAGAATGGACTTATCTTGCCGATACGGTCATGGGCGGCGTATCGCAGGGGCAAGCTACCGTATCTGATGGCGCAGTGCGTCTGACGGGCACCGTCAGCACCGCGAACCGGGGCGGGTTCATTCAAGCCCGCACGTCCTTGCCTGACGGTCTGCCCGCAACAGCCACCGCCTTGCGGCTCAGGGTGCGCGGTAACGGACAGCAATATTTCATTCACCTGCGGACCACCGGAACCCGACTGCCGTGGCAATACTATCAGGCGGGGTTCACCGCAGGGTCCGATTGGGCCGAAGTCACGCTGCCCCTGTCCGCATTCGTTCCGTCAGGTCGGATGATGCGCGCGGTGCCAAATCCGGAAGATGTGCGGTCCATCGGGTTGGTTGCCTATGGGCGCGACCATCAGGCCGATGTGTCACTTGCCGCGATCGGAACCACCTGACGCCGTCTTGCGCAGCCGTCTGAAACCAAGCCAGATCAGACCCCCACCAAGCGCCGCGATGGGAATTGCAAAGGCCATGACCTCAGGATCGTGAAATATACGCCAAAGCGGGGGGCATTCCGCATTGCTGCCAAAAGCGCATGCCATCGCGCTCAGCCAGACAAGCCCGAACAGCAGACCAGCACATATGACAAAACCAAGAACCAACAGAACAATTCCGCCGGTTCTTGCCATCTACCACATGGTCCGCTCAGCGCGCCGGGTCCATTCTGCGTCATAACTGGTGCCGTCAAAGGCGCCATCGGTCATCTCGGACAAGATGTCGCCGACACTCGGCAGACCCGCGCTTTCGTCGCCCGCCGTCCACAACCGCGACCGGATCAGAGCTCTGGCGCACTGTGTGTAGATCTCTGCGATTTGTATGATGATCACGCTCCGTGGCTGCAGTTCGCGACGCGCGAAACGGGCGCATATCCCGGCATCTGCAGTGATCCGCGCGTGTCCATTCACCCGCACCACATTCGCAGACCCCGGCACCATGAACATCAGGCTGACCCGGCCATCGGCCACGATATTGCGCAGGCTATCCAAGCGATTGTTGCCCCGCCAGTCGGGCATGGCCAACGTGTTTGGATCAAGCTCGACCACCACCGGACCATCATCGCCGCGCGGGCTGCCATCGGTTCCCTCTGGGCCGACCGTGGACAAGACGCAAAACCGCGAGTCCATGATCCAACGCCGGTAAAGCGGTGTCATCTGATGCGCGACCTTATCAGTCGCGGCCGCAGATGGCTTGGCATCATAGAGCGCCTCAAGCGCCGCGATATCGGTCACGAACGTCGTCATCGCGGCGCAAAACCCGCCTCGACAAGCAGCGCATCGCTGCTTGTCTCAATATCCCGCTCCAACCGTTCCATGAACGCGTCCTTGCCCAGTCCCGGCTCGATCCGGGGCAGGAACTCAACAACCGCCACGCCCGGTTTCCGCGTGATGCCGCGCTTGGGCCAGAATACCCCCACATTGGTCGCAACAGGCACACAAGCCTGCCCAAGCTGGTCATAAAGCGCGCTGGTTCCGATCTTGTATGGCCTTTTTTCGCCGGGCGCGACGCGCGTCCCCTGAGGGTAGATGATCAACTGTCCACCATCCCGGCGACCCGATTTGACATCCTCCAGCATCTTTTTGATTGCCGCTCCGCGCTTGCCGCGGTCGACCGGAATACACCCAATTCGCAACCCGTATTGGCCAATGATCGGTGCATACATCAAGATCCGCTTCATGATGAACTTGCCACGGGGCATGGCATTGTAGATCGCAAGGATATCCAGAAAACTCTGGTGCTTGGCGGCCACCATCACATCATCGGTGGGTGGTGTGCCGCGGACCTCGATCCGCAGGCCGACGATCCAGTTCAAGCTCCAGATCACCCAACGGGAATAGGCATGGCACCCCGCATGAGCCCCAGCCGGGCTGATCAGCACCCAAGGCAGGTAAACAACCCCAACGACCAACATCGCGATATACATCTGAACGTTGAAGATTAGCGATCGAATCATTTGCATCATTGCAGCCCTTTCAGCGTGCGTAGCGCCGCAAAGCGTGTCGCCAGATACGCGATGATGGCCGCCAGAACAGGGACCACAAGCGGCCAAAGCCAACTCCAACCGGCAAAACCCAAGCCCGTCAGGAACGCGCCTTCATCGGCGGCACGCGGCAACAGCGCCACGGCCACGGTGGCCACGACAGCCCCCACCGTCGCGCCCATCAACGCCCGCAAGGTAAAGCGACGCACGAACGCGCGGGCGATATAACGGTCAAGCGCACCCACGAGGCGCAGAACACGGATGACCTGTTCGTTCGCCGCCAAGGCCGATTGAGCCGCCAGAATGATCATCGCCGCCGTGGCACTCAGGATCAGGGCCAGCGACACCCAGCCAAGCAAACGCAGCCGCGTCGCCGCCTCGACCAACGGACGCCGCCAGCGGGTATGATCGTCCAGCACAGCACCCGGCGCCTCGGCAGACAGGCGCTGTCTCAGCCCCTCGGCGTCATAGCCTTCCGAGGTTTCGATAACCTCGATCAAGCGCGGAATCGGCAGGCTTTCGACCGGCAGATCGGGTCCGAACCACGGCGTGAGCAAGGCACGCTGTTCTTCATCGGACAGCGCACGGGCACTATCGACACCGGGCGTTTGTTCCAGCACCGTCAGCACGGCCCACGTCTGCGCCTCCAGCTCCGCCACCGGGGCAGAGATACGGATGGTTGATGACCGCGCCAAAGCGTCTGACCATCGGTCGGCCAACCGGCCCGCCGCCAGTGAGAGGGCCAGCGCAAATACCGCAAGGAAAGCCATCGCCGCCGCCGTGAAAACCGTCAGCCGCGCGGAATAACCGGTGGGCGGCACCACACGGTCTGCCTGCGTGTCGCCGCGCAACATATCCAGCACGCGGCTCATAAATCAGCCCCCGCAGCCTGCAATCGGCCACCACCAATCCGCAACACGCGCGCTGGCACTTGCTGTTTCGCCGCCCGGATCAGACCAAGGTCATGAGTCGCGATCAAGATGGTCTTTCCCAATCGGTTGAGTTCGACCAGCAAGGTCAGCAGCCGAAGCGACATGTCCCAGTCGACGTTCCCCGTGGGTTCATCTGCAAGGATCACTGCGGGGTCCATGATGATGGCACGCGCCAGTGCGGCACGCTGCCGCTCTCCACCCGACAATTCAGGGGGTTTGGCATTTGCGCGAGACGACAAGCCGACCCATCCGATCAACTCAGACAGATTTGCCTGCTGGTCTGTTCCGTCCCGGCCCGTGACGGTCAAGGGAAGGGCAATATTTTCGGTGACCGGCAAGTGATCGAGGAACTGACAATCCTGATGCACCACGCCGATCTTCTGTCGGGCGGCGGCGATGTCATCGCGTGTCATGGTCGTTGCATCCTTGCCAAACAGCGTGACATTCCCCCCCGTTGGAAGCAATTCCGCATAGCAAAGCTTGAGAAACGTGGTCTTGCCGGCCCCGGACGGCCCGGTCAGAAAATGAAATGAACCGGGCGCCAATTGGAGGGACATGTCCGCCAATAGGGGCTGTTGGCCATAGCCGTAGGCGGCATTTCGCAGCTCGATCACACCGGCGCCCTTTCCTTTGCGTGCCATCGTCATGCAACAGGACAGGGACGGTTGCAATCAAACGAAGCGGGAATGCTTGGAAAGCGGTCGCTGCGTTGCTACAAAAGGCCGATGAAACAACGCCATGAGGTCAAATCGACCAAAAGGCGGAAAAGAGGTGATATGCGGCTGACTTGTCCCAATTGCGGCGCGCGCTATGAGGTGGACGACGCAATGATCTCGTCAGAGGGACGAGATGTGCAGTGTTCGAACTGCTCAACCACCTGGTTTCAGCCCGGACGCCGCACCGATCAGACTGCGCAGCGGCAAGCAGGCGACACTGCGAAAACCGCACCGCCGCCGGTAGCCCCCCCCGCAGCGACCGAGGCCCCGATCCGCCGCGAGATCGATCCCGCCATGCGTGAAATCCTGCGCGAGGAAGCGGAGCGCGAGGCGAGACTGCGGCGTGCCCCGTCTGAAGCGGTCGAGACCCAAGAAGAGATGCCGCTGACCGAAGCCCCTGACGCGGAAAACCGTGCCCGCCGCCGCGCCGAATTGGACGATGCCGCTGACGCCTTTTCGGACGCAGCGGAAGTGGCGGCAAGCCGGCCGCGTCGCGATTTGCTACCCGATATCGAGGAAATCAATTCGACGCTGCGCGCAACGTCAGATCGCGCCGCATCCGAGGCCGAGGCCAGCGATGTGGAAACCATCGATGAGACGCCGCGTCGTCGTCGCGGCGTGCGCATGGGGTTTGGTCTGGTGCTGATTTTCGCGACCGCCATTGTTGCGATCTACGCAAATGCAACAAGCCTTGCCCAGATGGTTCCTGCCCTTGCGGGCCCGATCGACGCACTGGTTGAACAGTTGAACGCCGCGCGCCTCTTCCTTGACGATATCGCGCAGGGATTGGCCTCGGGCGGCTCCGGCGACACTCAGAACTGATCAAGCAGACGGCGGAGATAATCAAGTTCGACGTCAGGCCGGTCCTGTTCGGCCGAACGGCGGCGCAGTTCGTCCAGCAATTCGCGTGACCGACGGAACGCCTCCTCACGGTCTTCGAACCCTTCGTCAGAATTGAACGCACCGGAATTTCCAGCCTGCCGACCAAGGGGGTCCTGCAACGGCCGATCTTCTTGCATGTTGCCATCAGCCTGACCTTGGCCCGGATCGTCGCCCTGCTCCTGCGCCAGTGCACGGCCAAGTTCGACCATGCCTTCGCGCAACGCTTCCATGGCTTGTGACTGCTGGTCCAGCGCTTCGGCCAAATCGCCACGCTCCAACGCACGGGCGGCATCATCCATGGCGCGCTCGGCATCATCCAGACGGCTGCGTGCCTCGTCGCCGCCCTCGGTTCCGGCACCCGGCAGGTTCCGGGCCTGTTCCTCCAGCATCTGGCGCAGGTCTTCTTGCCGTTCCGCAAGACTGCGTCCGTCATTATCGCCGCCTTGACCCTCACCCTGATTCTGGCCCGGTTGTTGGCCGGGCTGATTGCCCTGCTGGCCCGGGTTGCCGCCTTGTTGTGGCGGGCCGTCGCCCGGCGGGCCTTGCTGACCGTCCTGCCCCTGTTGGCCCTGCTGCTGCTGACCTTGCTCCCCCTGCTGGCCCTGCTGGGGGCGTCCCGGGTTGAATTGATCCTGCAGTTCAGAAAAACTTTCGTCGCTCAACTCCTGCTGATCGCGCAAGGTATCTTGCAGGCCCTCCATCGCCTCTTGGCCGGGGGTGCGGGGGCCATCGCCACCCTCGCCTTGGGTGATCTGCATGTTTTCCATCATCTGGCGCAGGGCATCAAGCAACTCTTGGGCTTCGGCCATGCGGCCTTGCTGCATCAACTCTTCGATCCGGCGCAACATCTCGTCCAGATCGGCTTGGCTCAGTTCCATGGTCTCGCCCGATTGATCACGCTCATCGGTGCCGCTCGGATCTGCATTCTGGGCCAACTGCTGCATGTACTGGTCCATCGCGTCGCGCAGTTCCTGCATCAACTCCGCGATTTCCTCATCGCTCGCGCCCTGTCGCATTGCCTCGGCCAGCCGATCCTGTGCCCGGCGCAAACGCTCCAGCGCGTCGGCAAGATCGCCCTCTTCCAACTCGATCGCGGCGCTCCACAATATCTCGGCCACCTGATCACGCGTCTCAAGCGAGATCAGGTCAACCGCGCTTTCCAGCCGTCGGATCGCGGTACGCACCTGCAAATACACCCCATCATCGTCGAACAGGTCTTCGGGTCGGTTGCTGATCGCACGCAACAATTGCGCAGCACGGGGCGCGTTCTCGCGGCTCCACAGGAGGTCGCGGCGCATCTCGATCAGGGCGTTCGCCAGCGGGTCGAAGAAGCGGCGCCCGGGCAGGCGGTCGATCTCTTCCAGTATCGTCCCGATCTGCCCTGCATCATCCACGACCGTCAGGCTCAGGGTCACCGGCAGATTTGCGAACGGGTGCTGCGAAAGGTCCTCGACCAGAACCTCGGAAAACGCCTCACGCGACCCCCGGAACGGCAGCGGAAGATCCAGCACAAGCGGCTCCGCCGGTTCAGGCTCCACCGCCAAACCATAGCGGCGATCGGCAGCTTCAGGGTTCAACCGCAATGTCGCCGCGCCCGACACCACGCCATAATCGTCCTCAGCGGCATAGGTGAACTGCATCTGGCCCGGCGGCACGCCTTCCATCTCGCCCTCCAACGCGACAGTCGGCGGCGCGTCGGCAATTGCGACGATCTCCCAACTGCGACCGCCTGCGCCCGCTATGCTCAGCGCGCCGGACTGATCAAGCGTGATGTCCTGCGAAGGCATCGTTGGATCGACATCCACGGGTTCGGCTTCCACCGACTGTGACAGGCTCAGGTCGCCGACCGTGCCATAAAACCGGATGGTGATGCGCGATCCTTGGGGGGCTGAAAAGCTCTCGGTCGCGATATCGTTCAGGTAGAGCGATGGCAGCCCGGTATAAAGCGGCGGCTCAACCCACCCTTCCCAACTTGGGCCACTGGCAATGGCCTGTCCCGGCCCGCCGATTGCAACGTCGCCAACATCACCCACGCGCCAGATCGCCCCGAACAAAAGCGCCATGACCAAGGCCGTGGCAGCCACATAGCGCAGCGCATAAGGGTCGCGTTCAGACAGCCGCAGGTCAGGGCCGGGCGCATGCGCCAGAGCCGCACGCTCGGCCATGCGTGCAACATGCGCCGCCCAGACAGATTGCGTGGCGGGGTCATCTGCCCCAACTGCGGGCGTATCCAGCAACGCGCCAATCGGGCGGCCCGGCATTGTCCGGTCAAGCCGGTCCAGCGCCTCGCTACGTGTGGGGATCACGAACCGCCGCGCGCCATGAACCAATGCCCAGACAAGCGCCGAGGCCAATACGGCGACCACGCCCCACAACTGCAGCCGCGTCAGCGCATCGGCCAAGCCAAACGCAAACAGCGCCAGACCCACGAACAGGATCGACCACAGTGGCCAGAATGCCCGCGTCACGCGTTCCGCTATCATGCCCAGACGCGTAAGCCGCAGGGGCCAGATCAACCGCGACAGCGCGGCATTGATGGTGGATGGCTTCTCGATCATGATCCCTTTCGCGGGCGGTGCGGCGCCACGGATGGCACTATAGCCACTCAGGAACAGTATCGCGATTGATGATCTCGTCAAATGTCGGACGTCGGCGAATGACGGCAAATTGATCGCCCTTGACCAATACCTCGGGGATCAGGGGGCGCGTGTTGTACTCGCTCGCCATGACCGCGCCATAGGCGCCCGCCGACCGGAACGCGACCAGATCACCGGCGGCCACGGGCGGCAAATTGCGCTGTTTCGCAAACGTATCGCCGGATTCGCAGACCGGGCCGACAACATCATAAGGGGTCTGCACAACCCCCGGCGCAGGTTCGACAACCGGGATGATGTCATGCCATGCGCCATAAATCGCTGGGCGGAGCAGATCGTTCATCGCTGCATCCAGAATCAGGAAATCACGACCTTCGCCATGCTTGACATAGATCGTGCTCGCAACCAGCAGGCCCGCGTTGCCGGAAATCAGCCGCCCCGGTTCGATTTCAACCTCCACGTCCAGCTCTGCGACGCTTCGCTTGATCAAGTCACCATATTCGATGGGCAGGGGTGGCGCGGTGTTTGACCGCTCGTAAGGAATGCCCAGACCGCCACCCAGATCAAGCCGCCTGATGGAATGTCCATCCGCACGCAGCTGATGGGTCAACTCCACGACCTTTGCATAGGCCAACTCGAACGGAGCAAGATCGGTCAACTGGCTGCCGATATGCACGTCGATACCGACCACCTCCAACCCCGGCAGGCGGGCGGCCATGGCATACACCTCGCGCGCACGCGAAATGGGGATACCAAATTTATCGTCGTATTTCCCGGTCGAGATCTTTTCGTGGGTCTTTGCATCGACATCAGGGTTGATGCGAACGGTGATCGGTGCGGATTTACCCATGCTTGTAGCGACAGCCGACAACATCTGTAACTCGGGTTCGGATTCCACGTTGAACTGCCGGATCCCCCCCGCCAGAGCCATGCGCATTTCCTCTGCCGTTTTGCCGACGCCTGAAAACACAATCCGTTCGCCGGGCACGCCAGCCGCGACAGCCCG
>Ga0208544_10002036_pt1 | contig 13496 bp, 8 predicted proteins | sample DEB08_DNA_9_FD_184526 | JGI IMG/M metagenome (GOLD analysis project Ga0208544, IMG submission 184526) | Aqueous microbial communities from the Delaware River and Bay under freshwater to marine salinity gradient to study organic matter... | ecosystem: Environmental > Aquatic > Marine > Coastal ...
AAAAAACAGGCAAAAACGCAATTGTGCGTTTTTGCCTGTCCGCTGGTGTGATAAAATTTCACGGCCGTTCTTCCTCCGGAAACAAGCGCAACAGGCGCTTAAAACCGCGCACTGACCCCCACCAGGAAGTTTAGCCCCACCGTTGGGTAGCGGAACCAACGTTGCCGTTGGTTGCCGGCCAGGTTGTTGATTTGCACCCAGGCGCCAAACTTTTCCGTAAAGTGGTACTCGCCCGCCAGGCTAACGTCGAACAACGCATTGAGGTTATCGGCCTCACCGAGGGTATTGCGGTAAGGTACCCCGTTTTCGAAGTACAACTCGGCGCGCAGATCCACCTTCCGGTCGGGTGTAAAGTAATGGGCACCGGCGTTGAGTGAAAAAGCAGGCAAATGCCAGGGTTTCTCCTCGCGATCCAGGGTGTAGATGTTCTGGCTTACCCCACCCAGCAGTTCCAGGCCCTCGAACAAGGGCACGATTATGTTGCCTTTGATGGTGACAATACTAGCGGTATCGTAGAGCACGTCAAACCGGGCGATACTGTCCAGCGGATTACCCAGCTGGAACAGGGCCAGGTTGTCTACCTGTTTGTACCCTACCTGCCCCTGGTAAGTAATGCCCCAGATGGTCCCTTTTACCCCACCGTAGTATTCCGTCCATTTGGAATTCTGTACTGTCAGGCGGGTCAGAATGAAGGGATTGTAGGCCACCAGGTTGCGGAAGTTGTTCTTTTCCAACGAACCATTCGCGCCCACAAAGGCCGTTAATACCCCTGCTACCACGTTGGCGCTGGCCTCCAGGTTTGGAAAGAGCGAGAAGTTGTCGTCGTTGGCAACCAGGTTACCACCGATCTTCACCTGGAAAGCATCACCGTGGTACGTATAGCTGGGCTCCAGGTAAATGTTATTCAGACTCTGCTTCACGGTATCCCGAAACGAGGAAAAGTCGGTGCGGAGGGTAACACGCAAGGGGTGTTTTTCGTCAAACCACTTGGTAGCGTCAAAGGTCAGCAAAAGTCCATTCTCGCGGGCGGCGTAGTTGTCGCTCATCAGGTAGATGTCCGCAGCGGCCCGGTAGTTGAAGTCGCCCTGGGTTCGTTCCCCGTTGAAGAGCTCGAGCCCGAAGTCGAAGATATTGAAGCGCTGGCGTACTTCTTCCAGCTTAAAGGAATAAAGATTCGTATCCAGCTCTTCGTTCAGGTCATTGTAACCGAAATAATTGACTCCGTTCGACTGAAAACCGACTTTGCCACGTACGGCATACCCCTGGTCGAAGTAGTAGGTACCATCCAGGCCGAGGCTGTTGTCACTCACCCGCTGGTTCTCCACCTTCTTGTTGTTGTTGAGGGTATGTCGCAGCAGGTCTATGCCGAAGTCAAATTCCTTGTTCTTGGTGATATCATACGACAGTTCGCCGTAGAAGGCACTCGGCAACCCCACGCCGAAACGGGCGTAGCCATCATAGATAGTAGGTGGCTGCTCGGTACGAAAAGCCAGGGGGCGAATGCGGGGAGGCAGGTATTCTACGGCCACATCCTTACCGATCACATTGTAGGTCAGACGCCGCGTGGTGGTATCCAGGGGCGGCAATTGGGGGCGCACGTCAATGCGGTTGGCTTCGGCCAACCGGGCTTCGAAGCTCTTGACGATATCTACCTGCCCGGAAGGCAAGTCAGGCTGCGCGGCCAAACCCAGCGCCAACAGCAACAGGCAGATACTAGCTATATATTTCATGCAAAGCTATTTTTCTAAGGGTTCAATAATTTGAAAAACCACTGCGAAACCAGGTTTCCGGTTCCTACTGTCCGCCGCCGTCCAGCTCCAGGCGGGAAGGATCGGAATTATCCAGGCGACTCCCCTGGTTGATCATGCTGTTGACCCGGGCGAGTTTCGTGCGGGCCTCGGCAATCACGGTGGCGTCTTCCTTATAGTTTTCGAGTAAGGCTTCCAATGCTGCCCGTCCGTTGTACAGGTCTCCTTGTTCCACGAAGATATCGGACAGCAAAATGACGCTTTTAGCCACCCAGTACGGATAGCCGGAGCTCTCGCGGTTAGCCGCCAGGGTCAGTTCCTTGGCTTTGGCCAGGTCCCGCCGCTTGTAGTAGATCATGGCCCGCAGGTAACGTGCTTCGGCGGTTTGCTCGTTGTCGCTCAGGCGAATCGTTTCGTTCAGCGACGTCAGGGCCGCCGTCAGGTCATTGCGATCGTAGGCAATTTTACCGATGTAAAAGTTCGCCGTTGCCCGCTGCAAATCGGTGGCTTTGTTGTTGGTGGCCACCTTATTGGCCAGGGCGTAAACGGCCTGGGAATTGCCGATTCGGTAAGCGGATCGCATGCCTCCCAATTGTGCTTCAAAGCGCAGATCATCGGTATCAGCAGCCTGCTCCAGTCGGGTATACAGGTCGAAAGACTTGTTAAAATCCTGCGCCGCGTTGTAAGCGATGAGGGCCGCTTTTTCCAACGCTTTTAAATAGAAGCGACTGGCTCCTTTGGCAATCACCCATTCGTAGTGCACCAGCGCCTGGTCATACTGCTGGAGTACGGCATGACTTTCGCCTTTGTGGTAATGGGCGGTCAGCACATTGATACCACTGGGAAACTGGTTGAGGTAGTTCTGGTAACCCTCAATGGCGCGTTGGTAGTTGCCATTTTCGTACTGGGTTTCCGCCGAGCGAAAAAAGAGGCTATCGCGCGAGAAATCGTTAAAGTTGTAGTTGGGAATGGTGCGCAGGAAAGCTTCCAGCAGGTCTGGGCGTCCCATATCCGAGACATAAATCTCGTCGAGCGCGGAAAGGCCAACGTTGGCTTCTTCGGCGCTGGGGTTATTGGAGAACACTTGTCGGTAATAGTTAATGGCAGCCTCCTGGTTGCCCAGGTTGTAGTTGATCAGGCCCAGGCGCAGGTACGACTGCACCACCAAATCCGAACTGTTCTTGTACTGGCTCACCAGGCGGCGCAATGGTTCGATCGCCCGACCGGGCTGGCCAATTTCCTGGTAGGCGATAGCCAGTTGGAAGAGTGCGTCATCGGCGTACTCCGAGTTGGGGTAATCGGTGGCGATTTGTTCCAGTGCCAGTATTTTCTCTGCGTTGCGATTGCGGAGGCCTTCGAGTAGCGCTTTCTGGTACAAGGCATAGATGTAGCCACTGTACTTGTTGTTCACGGCTTCGTCATAGTACTGGATGGCCTGGTTGTACTGGTTGCGTTTGAAGTAGGCATCACCCGTTCGCAGAACTGCGTCGCCGAGCATATCGTCCCGTACTTCCGGATTGGCAATAAAGCTGCGGTTGCGTTTGATCCCTTCCACCGTGGCCAGGAAGTAATCCAGGGCACTGGGAAAGTTGCCCTGCTTGAGGTAGTTGTAACCCTGCAAATAGTTGCCGGCAAACAGGGAAGACTCGTCCGGCAAGCCCGTAAGGGTTTTTGCCAGGGTCAGGAACTGGCTGTTCAGGCGGATACTTTCGTTGTACTCGGCATTTTGGTGAGCAATATCTGCCAGCCAGTAGAGGGCTATGGCCTGGCTACGCGAGTCGATAGGATACTGAAGTGACCGGGTGAAGAGAGCCTTGGCCTCCGCTGTTTTTTTCTCCTGTAGCAATTGAATACCCCGCAGCACCATCACCTTCTGGTGGCTGGCCTGCAACTGGGGCGGTTTGTTTGGCATGGCGTCCAGGATGGAGAGGGCTTGTTCGTAGTTGCGGTACGACAAGAAAATTTCCCCCATCAGCGTTTGGGCTTCCAGGTAGTACGGACTGGTAGCGGTAATCTGCTGAAAGGCCGTGATGGCTTCCTGCGGATCCTTCATTTCGTAGGACAACTTGCCGTAGTTGAAGTTGGCTTCTTCGGCCAGTGACCGATCGTAGGTCATCCGCTTGGCGTTGCCGAAAGAAGCCCGGGCCGAAGACCGGTCACCGTTGCGCAGGTAACATTCACCAAGGTAGTAATTAGCCGCCTGGCCCATTTCATTGTCTTCACCACTCACCTCCTGAAAATTGCGGATCGCCTTGGGGTAGTCGCCGGTTTTGTACTGGGCGTAGGCCAACTGGTAAAACTCCTCGGCGCGCAGACTGCTCGAACGGTCGGCGTAGTATTCCAGGTAGCTCAGTGCCTTGGGGAAGTTGCCTTGTTCGAAATAGGCTTGTCCTACCAACTGGTAGATTTCTTTCTGGTTTTTCAGATTTGGATCCGACAGGCGGGGTTCCGCATAAGCGATCAACTCTTCAAACCGGCGTTGGGCAAAATAAATTTGCGCCGTATAGTAGGGAATATAGTCGTCGTATTTGTTGGAGCGCTCCACCAGGCGAAACTGCCGGACGGCATCATCGTAATTGCCTTCGTAGAAATAGCAAAGTCCCAGGTAGTAATTGGCCGGGTAGTAATATTCCGTTTCGAGGTCTTTGATATCGCGAAAATTCCCCTTCGCCTGCCCGAAGTCTTTTTTGACAAACTGGGCGTAGCCCAGCCGGAACGATACTTCGGAACGCTCCTCTTTGCTCAGGCCGTACTTAGGCACTTTGCCGAGGTAGGCGATAGCCTTATCGTAGTCTTTGGTATCGAAATAATAATTGGCTATCTCGATCAGGGCCAGGTTGGCAATGGGATCAGGCGCGTAGTTGCGGATAAAATCCAGAATAAGCTTCTCGCCGTCGGGTTGGCTGAGCCGCACGGCGGCCTGCGCATAGCCGAGTTCCGCTTTGGTGTGTAGTAATTCCGAGTCAGCTTCGTTGATCGGACGCAAGAGATTTATCGTTTGGCGGAATTCGCTTTGAGCTTTAGCAAACAAACCTTCGTCAAAGAAAGTCTCGCCGCGCTTGAAGGCCCGGTTTGCTTCCGTGTAGACAGTGGTTTCTTGTGCCGCAACCCAACCTGCGAAAAATACTGCCGCCAGTAAGGGCAACAATCGTTTTAGCATTGCTGGTGTGTTGGTTGGTTTATTTCAATATATATTAATAACGACAATAATGGGTGTGGTTGTTGCATTTGCTGGTCAGGATTGTTAATTCGCCGCAAATTGCTCCACCACCCCCGCGATAATGTCGCAGCATTCCTCGAGTTGATCCTCCGTTATCACCAGTGGTGGTGCAAAGCGGATGATGTTGCCGTGGGTTGGCTTGGCCAGCAGGCCGGCCTCAGCCAGGCTCACGCACATGTTCCAGGCCGTTTTACTGTCGGGAGTATCGTTGATCACTACCGCATTGAGAAGTCCCTTACCCCGTACCTTGCTCAGTACCTGGGGAAAGCGATCCACCAGTTCCTGCATGCGCTCCCGGAAGCGGTTGCCCAGTTGGCGGGCATTCTGGGTGAGTTTTTCGTCGCGAACCACCTCCAGGGCAGCCATCGCCACGGCACAAGCCAGGGGGTTACCCCCGAATGTGCTGCCGTGTTGACCGGGGCGGATGACCTCCATAATTGTGTTATCTGCCAAGACTGCCGAAACCGGATAAACACCACCAGAAATGGCCTTGCCCAGAATCAGGACATCCGGACGCGTATAAGTAGCTTGCTGTTCGCAGTGCCCCGCGCAGGTACAGTCGCCACAAATCCGCAACAAAGCCCCTGTACGACCGATACCCGTTTGAATTTCGTCGGCTACAAAAAGGATATTGCGCTCCCGGCAAAGTGCCGCTGCCGCTGGGATAAAGTTGTCATCCGGCACATAAACGCCCGCTTCCCCCTGAATGGGTTCTACGAGGAAGCCCGCTATTTTTTCCGGTTCCTGATCCAGCACGGCCTGCAAGGCCGCCAGATCGTTGTAAGGTACCGACTGAAAACCCGGCGTATAAGGACCAAACTGCCCTTTGGCGTTGGGATCGCTGGAAAAAGAAATGATACTGATGGTGCGCCCGTGGAAATTCTGGCCGCAAACGATGATTTTGGCTTCGCCGGCAGGGATTCCCTTTTTCTCATACCCCCACTTACGGACAATTTTTACGGCGGTTTCTACAGCTTCTGCGCCGGTATTCATCGGAAGCACCTTTTCAAAACCGAAATACCGGGTCAGGTATTCCTCGTAAAGGCCGAGACCGTCGTTGTAGAAGGCGCGGGAGGTCAGGGTCAGTTCCCGGGCCTGTTCGACTAGTGCATCGATAATCCGCGGATGGCAATGACCTTGATTAACAGCCGAATAAGCAGAAAGGAAATCGTAATAACGCTTGCCTTCAACATCCCAAACATAGACGCCACGGCCACGGGCAAGTACCACCGGTAATGGGTGATAATTGTGGGCACCGTACTGATTCTCCAATTCCATTAATGCCTCGGACGAAAGCGTTGAGTTTGAAGTTAACATATGTGGTGGTATTTATAACGTACACTAAACCTGTAGCAATAACGCTAAGGTAGGATTATTTACACGTAGATGTAAATAGAAGGAAAGACTTTCTTTATTTAAGGGGAAGACAAGCGCAGATTGAAAACATCGTTAAACAAAGCAAATAAAAAAAAGTGAGCCCTGAAATAAGATAGGCAGGGCTCCTTTAAAAACGCGCTCTCTCTGATGTGAAAATAATAATCTTTTGCTTAAAGTAAGCGACACAAAGATAATGTTTAATTGACTAAAACTCCAAGAAAAACAACAAGAAATTTTTATTTCAAAACGAATATCACGATTTTTTTTCTTCTTTTATCCATCTAATTTATCACTTAATCCCTTCATTACGACAGATTAAGGATTAGTCGTACTAACCGTTGGTGGCAGCTGTTAAAACGGGACACTTTCTCCAAACAAGCGTGGGGCAACTGCATCATCACAGTTGCCCCACGCTTATTTCGGCTCGTTTAACCGGCACTATTTTGCGACAAGCTAAATAAATGCTGAAAAACGGCGCTGCTTTACTGTTTCACTACCCGCTCCACAGCGGTACCCTGGCCAGGTACTTCCAGGTGCAGCAAGTATACCCCGGCAGGCCAGTTGGCACCGAGGTCAAAGAAACCTTGTGCACTCGTAAGGGGGTAATTTTCCACCAACTGCCCCAGAACGTTGAAAACCTGCAGCTGACCGCTGTTCTGCCACACCGGCAACTGGTACTGGGTACGGAATCCGGCGCGGAAGGGATTGGGCGTATTTTGCCACTCCACTTCCAACGAAGCGGTCCGCGTACCTACTACCTGTTCCCCGGTAACAGCGAAAGCATCGACGGCAGCCTCCAGGAGGTGACCATTGGGGTCGAAATCGCTGGTGGTGAAGGATACCTGCATATTGTCGGTAATCTCCAGAAGACTACCCAGTTGAAGCTGCGAACGCTGCCGCCAGAAGCTACCCGTTTGGTTGACCGTTTCGACCGTCACCGAGGTGATTCCGTTGGAGACCGTCACCACCAGTTCGTCGTTGGGGTTGCCATCGCCCCCGCCGTTCCAAAACCAGAGGTTGTATTCCAACACGGGGTCTACGTAAAGGCTGGCCAGGGCCATGGGTGGCGAAGTGAGGGTCACACTGCCGCCGTCAACATCGTCATTGGCCGCGCCACCACCGGCATTACCCGTTACGTAGCAGGCATTACCCAGATCACCCTCCACGTCGAAACCGGGATTCACCAGGGCCGTCCCCTGGTAAGTAGCCAACGGCACGCCCCGCTCCCAGAAGCCGGTGCGGGTAACCGAGCTGGCGCTGGTGGTCCAGCCGAGATCCAGGGCAAATCCATCCTGGTAACCTGATGTCAGGGCAAATACCACGTCGTCGTTGTTGTTAATGGCCAGGTTTTCGATCAACCGCTCCTGGTAACCCCAGGCACCGACATATACATCGTAGGCTCCTTCGTAGACATTGTTGATCTGAAAAACGCCAGCTTCATCAGCCAGGAAGGTAAATACCGAAATACCGTTGTCCAGCACAACCGTTGATCCGCCAATACCTGCGCCAACGCCCGCCACGACCACGCTGCCGGTTTTGGAGAAGGTGGCCAGCGGCTGCAATTGCACATTCAGGATCGTCAATTCGCCATTGGCAATGGTAACGGTAGTCGTGAGGCTGTTGTAACCGGGCTTACTGAAACGCACCTGGTAGGTACCCGCGGTAGCAATCCCGGTCCCATAAGTCCCGTCAATACGAGAAAAGCTAAGGTTCTCTTCTACGGCTTCAATCGCAATTTCTACCCCATTAAGCGCAGCGCCCGAAACCGCATCACTGACGTCACCTTCCAGGTAACATCCGCGCACATAATTGACGTCCAGCACGTAGAGTCCGTTACCGATGTCCGTTAACAACACAACTCCGGAAGGCAGGAACGGATAAGCCCCCCACACGCCGTTGAAACCGGCGCCAGCGCCAAAGAAGGTATCAAAATTACCCACCTCGATGAGGTTGTCCGGGCGACTGGCATCTACAACAATACCACCATCGGTATAGTAGCTGATGATGAGCCAATCGTTCCAGACGTGCACATTGTGGGGAATTACGCCCTCATTGAGGGTCGTTGTCGGACGAAACTGATCCAGCTCAATGATGTCTGCCGGATCACTGACATCGTAGGCTGCAACGGGCGCATTTGGTTGTTCATCGGTAGTAAAAGCTACCTGGCTATTATCAGACAGCCAAATGTTGTGGGTAAATTCGTAGGGCGTCGTTTGCACGCCTTCCAGTACCACATTGGCTTTGTCGCTGACGTCGTAGATAGCCATGCGCCCACGGGTGAGTTCGGAGGAATACATCTTGTTGTCGCGCACGTAGACGTCGTGGGCGTACCGGTTTGGAGCCGCACCCGCAAAGGAAGGCTGACCGGGGGTGGTGAACACGTCAATAAAGAGCATGCCCCCGCTGTTGAGGTTGCAGCCCGCCAGGTAGGCGTAACCGAATTCATCGATGAAGATGTTGTGGCAGTTTTGCAAGGTGCCAAGATCCGGCAAATTGGGCGTCCAGTGAAAAAAGTCGACGGAGGCTGGCAAATTGGACAAGTCAATGACCGTCAGACCTTCGGTAGTGCCTCCTTGGTCGGTCACCACGTAGGCAAATTCACCCCAGGTTTTCAGGTCGCGCCAGATGGAATTCTGCCCGGGCACAAAAGCCACTTCGGTGGCGTTGGCCGGATCAGCCAGACTGACGATCGACACCCCGTTGTTGGCGCCCACCAGGGCGTATTCGGTGCCGTCGGGCGCCACGTAGCCCCAAATATCATTCAGGTCCACATTGTATTGCAAATGGGAGGCCAGTGACATGTTTAATTGTCCCCAACCAGTGGAAGCGCTTACCAGGAAAAGGAGCGCGATAAAAAATATTTTACGCATACGAGTAGGTTCAAAGACTCAACGTCTTTTTGGTCATATTTAAGAATAGGAAAAGGGTAAGGTGAAAGCGCAAAGTTAAACTTTTCCGGCAGGTTCAAGCGTCTTTAACGGCGTGCAACCACGGCAATTGTTATCCTACTGACACAAATAAGGCGGTCGTCGGGGCGGTGGATTTTAATTTCCCAAACATGCAGGGTCCGCCCTACCTTAATCGGGCTAACGGTGGCCGTGACCATGCTGCCCTCGGGCGTAGAACTCAGGTGATTGGCATTGATTTCGACGCCTACCACCGACTGGGTCGCCAGGTCGGGGAGACAAAAGGAGGAGGCCACGCTCCCCATCGATTCGGCGAGCGCAACCGAAGCACCGCCGTGCAGCAGGCGCATGGGCTGTACCGTCCGGTGGTCGACGGGCATGGTGGCCCGCAGAAAGTCGGGGCCAATTTCGGTAAAAACGATACCCAGGTGATCCACCAGGGTAGCTTTACCCATGGCATTGATCGCGGCAAGGGTAGGTGGTGTAATCCAGATCATTTCGTGGTGCTTGGAGATAAGTAGCCTACGGGACATCCGTTGGCCGCGGCAAAATACACCAGAACCGCGCTAACCACCAACTTTGGCGCCGCGCATTTATTCTCAGGGGTCGGTAAATAATGCCGACCCCTCAGGGTTTAATTTCGGTCACAAAGCCGCGGATCTGGTATTTTGCCAGCAGGTTCTTGCGGTATTCCTCGGCGCTATCGTGGGTATTGAAAGGTCCTAAAACCACTTGATGGACGTTGCCCTGAAGGCGGATCAACACCTTGCTGTACCCTTTGGCCTGGAGGTCGGCCGCTACTTCAGCGGCATTTTCGTAGACCCGGTAAGACCCCACCTGTACGCCGAAACCCGCTTCGATGGGCCGCAAAACCTCGGCCCGGTAGGTTCCCTGCCCCTCAATCGGGGGTGGTGGGGGCGCAGTTGCCGGCGTGGCGGGGGTTCCTTCGTTTCCGTAGGACGTTGGTCCTTTACTCGCGGCCGGCCGCCGGGTCTTGCCGCAAGGCATCTTACCCGTGCCCATTTTCACCAACTCCAGTCGCACCAGGGTGATGCCGTCGCGCACCAGTCCGATCTGTTCGGCTGCCGCACCCGACACGTCAATAATGCGGTCCTTCCGGTGGGGGCCACAATCGTTCACCCGCACCACTACCGAGCGGCCGTCGTCCACGCGGATAACTTTAAGTTCGGTACCAAAAGGATAGTCGCGGTTGGCACAAGTAAATCCCTGGTGATCGTAAGGTTCCCCGGAAGCTGTTTTGCGCCCCTGGAGACCAGCAGCATAATAGGAGGCCACTCCGGTGGTCGTTTGGGCAATAAGCGTCAGGCTGGTCACTAAAAAAAAGGCCGCGCTGAGCCAGATAGCATTGTTTCGCATGGGTTGGTTAGGTTGATGGTGAAAGGTTTACCTTCTATTAATAGACTTGTTCTAATGATTAACGTCGCTAACATAGCAATAATTTCTTTAATCCTGAAATTCAGCTTCGGTGGCCTGTCGCTTCAAATGCTCAGCCAGGAAGGCCGCCATGCTGGCACAAGCCTGAATCAGGTAGCCCCCGGTAGGTGCGTTCCAGTCCAGCATCTCGCCAATACAGTAGGTATGGGGCAGTTCGGTTAACGCAAAAGCTGCCGAAACGGCTGTCAGGGCTACTCCCCCACTGGTAGAAATGGCCTCGTCCAGGGGAGCTGCTCCGGTAACTTGCAGCGGGAGTTGCTTGATCCTGGCCGCCAGGGTGGTGGCCGACAGGTAGTCGGTTTTCGTCAAGGTGTGTTTCAACAACGCCAGCTGGGTAGGGCTGAGCCGGAGGTCGGTGCGCAGGGTGTCCGTCGTTTTCTTGTTGCTGGCTGCCAACCGTTGCAAGATCGTGGGCAGGGAGAGGGTGGGTTTTAAATCGAGGTAAATGGTGGCTGCCTGCCGGGCGTCCAGCTGGGCCTGGATTTGCGGGCTCAACCCGTAGATGGCATTGCCTTCCAGCCCAAATTGGGTAAGGACAGCCTCGCCTTTTTGCACCTGGCCGGCACAGGTGATGGTGATATTCTTCAGCGGTTGGCCCTCGCATTCGGCCAGTAAGCCGGCGGGCCAGGGCACCTGGTAAGCGCAGTTGGCCGGCGCGAAGGGCCGCGTGGCAATACCCTGCTGCCGGAAGGCTTCCAGCCAGTGGCCGTCGGACCCCGTGACCGACCAGCTGCCCCCCCCCAGGGCAAAGACGTAATAGTCGGCGCTAACCGCTTCGTTGCCCTTGAAAATGGGCTCGCCGGCAGCGTTCCACCCCGTAAACGGGTATTGGTAGCGCAGTTGCACCCCTTTAGCCGCCAAGACCGCCAGAACTGCATTCAGCACCCCAATGGGCTTGATGCCCCGTACGGGATATACCCGCTTGCTGCTCCCGACAAAGGTGGGGATGCCGATCTCCGCCAGCCACTTCCCGAACTGCTGGTTGTCAAAAAAATGGATGGCTGCGGCCAAAAAATCGGGCGGGGTGTAGCGGGTAACCAAGGCGTCGAGAGGTTCCGTGTGGGTGAGGTTAAAGCCACCGTCGCCGGCCACCAAAAATTTGCGACCCAATGATTTGTTTTTCTCGTAGATCGTTACGGCAAATAAGGCCGGATCCAGGAAGGCCGCCAGGAACAAGGCCGCCGTCCCTCCACCGATGATGGCGACGGATTTTTTCATGCGGTAAGAATACGGAATTTTGTGCGATTTCTGCTACTGAACACCAGGTCTACCGACTCACAACGCCTTGCGCACCCCCACAAAAACCAGGATCATCAAGGAATAGGCGATAAAAAACGTGACGATGTAGTCTTTCCAACCCAGTACCAACATGACACTGATAATCAGGAGTTGGAAGCCGAGGCCAAAAGTGGACACTGCCGTCATCAGCCATTTGGGCAACCACTTGCCCTGGGCGGCCGTGCGGTCGAGGCGGTAGATGGCCTGGTCAAAAGCGCCGTAGAGCAGCTTGTACATCCCGAACAGGATATTGACGTGGCGCTGTTTTTCCCCTTGCATGGCTTGCGGGGTGTCTACCTCAAAGACCCGGCTGGTGGTGTCGCCGGCAAACCGATTGCGCAGGATCACGTAGTAATAATTGTACAAAGTACCCTGCAACTGAACCCCCAAAAAGGCCAGTAGGGCGGCTAATGCCGGCGTATCAGTCACGTGCCAGATGGCGATGAAGACCAATAGGTTGAGGAGGATATCGGCTACCGAATCGAAATAGCGGCCCGTGTACGAAGGCGTACGCTTGAGGCGGGCCAGTTCGCCATCGGCGGCATCAAGGACCGATTTCAGGATCAGGAAAAAACCCGCTGCCCAGTAATGACCCGTCAGAATACAGGCAATAGCGATCAGCCCGGCAATGATAAAACCAATGGTTACGTGAATGGGCGTGAAAGCGGTTTCCTTGAGGCGATTGGCAATAATCTTTGCCGCCGGGCGGCCGTAATCTGAAAGGTCGAGAAACTGATGTATGGCAGGTAATTTAGACATGCTGGCCTATCTTTTTGCGCATTTTCAATGACCAGGGAACCCCTAAACACCAAAACAGCATTCGTTTAAAATGGGGCGCAAAGATACGACTTATTGCGAAAAAGTAGGTAATTGATGGGATTGTGGAGTTTGGGAAATCTTGGCGGAGGTAATCACATATACTATAAGGCCTGCCATAACCAGCGAATTAGTGCGTTTGAACGGATCCAAAAACACCTTGTTCCTGCAACCACTCATAGGATTTCACGGATGACATTTCTGCCAACTCGGGATAGTAAGGAATCAATTTTTGTTGGGCCTCATCCAACTGATCGCTTAACTGGGTAATGGGTGCGATCGCTGTTTTTCTTTGTGCCCAGTACGCCTGTACATCTTCGTCGATATATTCAGATTTGGCCTGTTCGGTAAAAGCTACAAAACCAGCTTCATCGCTAATATTGGCGGCCTGTCTTCTGGCAATTTCGGCATTGACCACTTGATAGTACAAATCATATTGTTCCTGCACCCGGTCGTTCATTCGTTTACGTTCGGTGGCATCGGCAATGGTCCTTGGTGGTGTAGGTGCAGTTAAATAAGCCTCGTAGGCAGCCTGAAAGGTAGTCAACAATTTTGCTTTTTCTGTTTCTACAGGTTGTTCTTCAGGTTTGGCACACTGGCATACAACCAACGCCAGCAAGAGCACGATTAAATAAGAGAGCTGCGTTACTTTTTTCATTTTAAATGGTTTTAGTGAAAAGAATCGCATTAATTTAG
>Ga0208544_10002037_pt1 | contig 13494 bp, 23 predicted proteins | sample DEB08_DNA_9_FD_184526 | JGI IMG/M metagenome (GOLD analysis project Ga0208544, IMG submission 184526) | Aqueous microbial communities from the Delaware River and Bay under freshwater to marine salinity gradient to study organic matter... | ecosystem: Environmental > Aquatic > Marine > Coastal ...
CCCCAAAACCCCAAAACCCCTTGCTACATTCACTTACAAGACAATAATAAGGTTAATTATAAATAAAAACCGAGGGAAACCGATCTTGATTGTACTGGAAAGAAGGGACTGCAATTCTGAATTATGATTTGGGTTTCTAACCTCTTTTTAGCTTTTTTTTCTGGAGACTCTTCTGGCGTTCAAGGCCTGTGTTAGATGGGACCACAGTTTTCACTTTCACTATCACTTATCTGCCGCCTTAGCACTGAACTGCTGCTCCTTCTAAATCTTCCGTTCTCTCATGATAGCTCCCAAGTGGACAAACTGGTTCTGATTGTGCTGACTATTATCCGTGCCCCGTGTTTTGACCTTAATTGGATTTTAGGCTATCTAGTCTTGGATACTCGTCTACTTCACGCTTTGCTTCTTCTTTGCTTCCATAACAAGCTTCGCGTAGAGCTTCTTAGAGGAGCCTTACGTAGAAACTCCAAAACCCTGCCCTGGAGCTACATCGCCGCCTCCACCTCCTTCTTATTACTTTGACTACAGTTTAGAACTTGAATCTGGGTTCTACCGATGCTGCGAGAGTCCAATGCCAAGCGCAACAGAGCGATACTTTAATTTCTAAGGTTACTCCGTCTCATTGTACGCCATGCTCACCATCTTGTTCGCGTGGCTGTTGTTGTGTCGCTCTGGAGAAGCGGAGGGTTCTGTCTGTGCAACTAACTTATCGTAGTGAGGAGCTTTGGGTTGCATTGTCGAAAGTTGGTTCACTTTGCTGCTCGAGGTGCTCGTTTTTCTCTGATTGGTTTGCTGATGATGTGCTTCGTTAGTGTATGGACTTGTTGTTTGAAGTCGCTAATGATGATGTGCTTTACGCTATGCAAACTGTGCAGAGTGATTCAAATTGGCAAACTCAGCCTTAGTCATGCTTCCGTTGTTGACGAGTGAGCCATCTTTAAGCATTCTTCTGTTTGGCTAAATTGACGAGGCCACCTTCATGCTCTTGCTGTTCATGCTCTGTGTCTGCATCTGTATCGTGTTGCGGTGAGCCTGCTGTCTGGAAGAGAGCTTAGTATTACCAACCGAAGTTGTCGTGAGTCCAGCCGTCATAGTGGCCGAGGTTCTCGAGTTGACATTGTGGTTGTGGATTTATCGATGAGTTGATGAGGGTAGTTTGTTTCGCACGTCGAAAAAGCCTTGGCCTTCACCTCCAGGGAACCGCTCCGACTCTTTTTAGAATTGTAAGTTTGGCAAATTTGTTGTTGCATTCATTGGCTGGAGTGTGTTGCGCTCGTGGTGCTGTTTCATGTGGAAGTATTGATTAAACTAAACTCCTCGATTATGATACATCTGCTACATCTTCTGGTCAAAGCCAATACTCTAGTGCATCTAACTCTAGTTTATGCTGAACGTGGAAAGGCCCAGTTTCCGTTGTCTGTTCATTTGCGAGCTTTGGCCATGGCGTCGCTCGTTCGGAAGCATACTCTGCGAACATCTTCCAAGCAACGACTGCTTCTCCAATAGTCTCTGATTGCGAGCATGTCTGTTCAACTCCGGTTATTGATTATTTGTGAGTGGCAATGCTCCATGAATGGAAGTCAACTTCTGCTTCTTCTACTGCGAGCAATTAAGCCTCAAGTAGTTGCGATGCAGTTTCTAGAACTACTCTTCGGCATTCTTTTTCGATGCATCTGCATTAGTAGGAGTGATAGTATTTAGGTTGATTTGGTGCAATACCTAGTTGCTATGAGTTGTGTACCGAGAAGTTGATAGCTGATTAGAGAGGGAGCCTTCATCCCCTTCTTTTTGGCCAATAAAATCACGTTACTGTGTCAGTAGTAATCGACAACGGCTCTAAGTTTTGTTTCTCTATTCTGCTTGAGGCTCGACTGTTGAGAGGATTCCCTTAACTCTCACGATTGAGTCTCTCTGAGGACTGTCCCTTAGTGAATTGACAACTTTTTCGATCGCAGTCGGCTCCTTCATACCCGTATTTGTCATACTGTGGTATTACTAAAGTAACTACATGTTTCCATTGCCGCCAAACTCTTTAAGTGATTACTCTGCGCTTTGTAGTGTACTTTTCAGTGCGCCGAATTGTCGCTTTTTCTTCAGATCAGGACTCAGTTAGCTATCACGGCGCCCATCGATGTCCGACTTCTCAAGTATGCTGGCTTCGTTGCAGTAGGGTGATTTAGACTCGATGTCGCCGGCGCCAGCTATCTGTCCAGTACGAGAGAAAAAACTTGTGTTCCTCACTTTCTTATCCAGCGGTGAAGTTGTAGACTCACGCCCTCCTACGTTAATCGTGCTGCTCATTCTATGCTTAGATCTAGTATCTGGTGAAGATGAGTTGATTCTCGCAGAATTGTACTAAGAGTTATGTGTCTAATTTCGTTGAGCTGACAAAGTCTGTCCTTGTCGGGTTGAATGACTGGAGTGCACGGGTCTCTCTTAGAGCTTCTCGTACTGTGGCACCTTCATCGCACTGTGCACGCTGACGCGGCGGTAAGAATCTTAGAAAGCCTTCATTTGCTCTTTCTCGAAGTCTCTTGGGCTGTTGCAGATATGTGTTGCTTGGACACGGCTCTCCTTGTGAATGATCTTCTCCATGATTGACAGCCATGATTACTCCGAAGCTTTCAGCATCTGAAAGTGCTCCTTCTTGAGTTCGTAGAGGGAGCCCTTCTGACTGTAGCACTTGGCAGTGCATGAGTACTTGTCTCTCGAGAAGATGTCCTCTTCGCCAAGCAAACTGCCCGAGCCAAAAATTGTCAGCTTTAGGTTGTACGGCAAGTCTTTGATCTCGGGCAATCGTTTCGCCAGCACATTTCTGATTTCGACCCTCTGCCCCAGCATGTCGATCATGTGGACTGCGCCGTCGAAGCTGGCCTCGCCTCTTGGTAGCTTCTTGGTGAGCTCGAACTCTCCCTTCCTCACTATGAACACACTGTCAGCTTGCTAGCCCTCCTGGTAAACTTTCTGTCCTCGTGACAGCTTGACTTTGTTAAGGAAGAACGTGAACTTTCCAATTGCCTTCCTGCTCTACGACTTGAAGCAGGGTATGTTCATGAGGAACTCGATTTACTTATTAAGTCTCTTGGTTTCGATCTTACCGAGCGACTTGTTGAAGTTTTCGCGGTCCAGAGTCGCGAAAGACACATTGTTGATGCATTTGATGGACGCGTTTCTTGTCGCGTGCTTTTTCATAAGCGCTAGTTCGCCAAATGATTACCCGTCTTTCATAAAACCGACCTGCTTAAAGTACATTCCGTCGTTAAACTCGTACGTGGTTCCGTTAACCTCAAACTGATGGCCTGCGATATACTTTTCGGAAGCGTGACTGACAAAAGAATGCACCGTCTCCACTGTCCGCTACTGCTCGTGATTGCGACTTGGGGTAAATCCTGAGAAGTTGTTCTGCCTTATTTCGACGCTCTGGACTTCGACGGCATCATCGTCATTTATCTCCTCCGACCTACTTATCTCTCCGCCGCCATTAATCTCGGAAATCTATTTTTTGTCGTTTTAGGAGTTGGGGCAAGTAGGAAAAACGTCTGTTACACCCGGAACAACTTTCTGTGAAGTGTAACTCTTCATCGACTACTTCGTCTCCTCCTTCGTTTGCTCCTTCGGTTTCTCCTTCATTTACTCCGTCATTTCGCCCCCAGGTGTCGTGTTGTTGTCACCTGCCCACAGCAAATCCATTTTAGAATTACTTTATGCGTTACTGTGTATGCTGAGTATTTTGGTGGTCAGCCTGTCGGTCGAGTTGTTCTCCGTCAGTCCAGACTTTATTAACTGCTGCTACTGTAAATGATGTTTCATCCTCGAGCCTTAGAAGATGTCATTTTCTTAAATGAGACTTAGCTTGCGCTACCTCTGCAACTTTTCGACCTTGTCGACAGTTTCTTTGGCTTGTTCAAGGAGTAGCTGCCGCCACGTGATTTTGACTCCTCGTTCGCCAAGTGTGTGCGAAGTGGTGGTTTTGTATTCGTCGTAAGTCATGTACTGGACTCCTTTGCTTCCGGGATTCGGAGCCTTTGCAGAGAGATAATTAAATGACAGCGGCTCCGTACCTTCATGCACTGAATCGTGCCGTATTGCGACTTTCAACTCGTGGACCGGTTTCTTCATTTGATCGTACGGCATCGGAATCCACACTGAACACTTACCCTTCAAGATAATGTAGAACTGATCGCCTTCATCGCCGAATTTACACGGGAAAACGTCTGGCTCATGATGCTCGTACTTCAAGCCGTAGCACACCTCCGTTATTTCTTTGTCCTTCAGCTTGCGGTCCTTGAAAAACTTAATTTCTCGCATCAGCGGCACCAGGCTCTTCAAGTCGCTGCCCTTGCGCGCCTCCCTGTCCTTCTTCAAAATGGCGATTATTTACCCCTAACGTAGGCAGAACAAATGTAAGACACAGGTAAACGAGAGAGATTAGATTGGGAATGGGTGGAGGAGTACTAACAGTTTTGCGGTGATTATCCTCGAGGGTCTTCTGCCTGAGCAAGTGAGTCATTGGTTAATAAAATTATTTTATTTTGATAAATTAACAGTAATTATTAAATAAATGTAGCATTAGATCAAGAATCGGAGTTACAGCGTCGAGCGTTTACTCGGAGCTGAAATCAGCTTCTAGGGTCACTTCCACTCAAAGCCGGCTAATACAAAGGGCGGCGCATTCGCTAGATTCCAACCAACTGGGGCTACCTTGGACGTGCCGTTCTCGTAGGATCTGCTTTCACTGCCAAGTCAAGTCATGACATAGCAGAGCACAGATTATGGGGGAGTCCTCGAAAGTCTAACTCATCACCACTCCGCCGCAAAAAGAGATGCCAACAATGGACGTTACTTGTAGCGCGCATCTCGGTTTAAGAAGAACAAGAAGGCAGTGATGGAGACGGACCCTTCTCTTGTGCACATGGCAAGTTACCAAGCGATTAAGATGAGTCGGAACAGCCTCGGCGTGCCCAATCCCTCACTGCCCTCATTATGCAAACAGTTTCAGACCCAGGTGCCGTCAGAAGAGATGAGTCCCAGATTCTCAGCCTCCTTGCAGACAAAAGACCACCGTTTCTGCGACGACTCCTTCTCCACTAATATGCGCACTCGCACTGACCAAAAACAGCTCGTGAAAATTCCCGACAGTACCGACAAAATCATCGCCCCATTGATAAGGCACTTTAAAAAGGACACAATTCTCGCGAGACTGATTTGGGATGACTAGCCGAGTTTGATGGTGACGCTGGCCATGGAGACCCTGCAAAAAATTGGATGCCTCATTTCACCGTACAAGCGAGAGTAATTGGTCGCACACCTCGAAATGAACCAAGATCGATTTCGTCAGAAAGACGAGCACGAGCAACAAAAGTTTGCACTTCCGGCTGCTGTGATTTAGAAGTGGTTAATGAAGAACGAACGGGACATCAAGTTCCATCGTAGCTATGACCTTAGGTAGGATCGAAAGGGCCGGAACACGAAGGTGTAGGCAGACATTTCGTATGGGTCAACGCCCGCCGTTGGCCTGAGTAAGTCGACCACGTAATAAAACTTGAAAAAATACATGTCTGGCAACAAAGCTCAGCTATTGCAGCCTCAAACTAAGCGGCACAGCTTGAGAGCGCCTGGCCTCGAAGCCCTTTCTAAGAGTGTTGTTAAAGTTCCAGCACCGCGTCTTCTCTCGCAACATCGATCGAACAGTCGATTGATGTTGCTTCCGGGAGAGAGCATCAGGGAACTTAACATCTCAGACCTTGCCCCCAATAGCTCCATCAGCTCCATTAAGTAGCAAACCGACGCTGATGTGGTCAACTTCTAGGATAAAGAGTTTGACAGAAGGAACTTGCTTGGAGCAGAAAAGAATATTTTTGATACCAGCTTTCAAGTCAGGTACAAAAAAACGCATCTGCAAATGCCTTTAAGATCACAACTAATCAACAATAAATCATCTTCGACACAATCCTCAGCAGCAATCCGCAAAGGGTCTCTAGCGCACCAGTCTTCTCAAATCAGCGACTATTACCTGCCTTACCTGAATGCGCGCAATTCAAGTCAGATTACTAGTGTCAATGAACCGAGACTGCTTAGCAAAAGCCCAAGCCCTCAAACTGGTTTCCTCGGAGTACACGCTGAGGCATCGCCGTATTTACGAGAGGTGTACATGAACACCGAGTCACACGTTTCGGAGAAGGAAGAAAGTGATGTCAAGTCAAGCGAGTTCTATATGTCCAGTGGCGGTGAAGGGGCGGCTGACGAGGACCTTTTGAAAGATGTGAAGGTGAAAGAGCCAGTCGAGAAGAAAGATGACACTAATTTAGATGTCCCAAGCTACTTGTTGAATAATAAAAAGTATAAAGTGGACTCTTCTTTCCAGCCCCTGGCAAAGCGGCCGAAGAAAAAGAAGAAACGGAACAAGAAAGCAGAGTTGCTGGAAGAGTTAGGCAAGTTGAGCGAGAAGGAAAACGATGCAACAGATGACTAAAGTGTCAGTGTCGATGACTAATATGCCGACGTCCTCCACGCTGTCCAGAAGAGCGTCGAAGCCATTCCGTTGATTTAATAAGACCACTTCAAGAAGAAGATGCATTTGAAGGGTTTCATGGAGCCCTACGACCTTGGCAAGTTAAAAAAGAAAATAAACACGCGAATTAACAACAACTTAGGTTTCTAGCAGTTGAAACGGGACCAGAAGAAGCGGGAGGCGCAAGTGCGCGAGCTGGTAGACCAGATTGATGTTTAGTATGAGGCCAAGCGCACGGAGTAGCTGTTGCTGCAGCGGAACATTGCAGACCTGCCCAACCACTACTACATTAAATCGAAGCTCAGTCTGCAGTCCGAGTTCAGGATTAATCAAATCCTTGGCAGCGCTCATTACCCCAAGAATAATGTCTTCTGAGAATGCTGTTATCTCTTCCTTTTATCGGCCATAGTCAAGTCGTTATCTGTAAAATCAAATGACAATAATACCTTTACAAATTACTTTAAGTACTTTAAACTGAATCTAAACTCATGCGTAACACTATTAATCAAGAAATCTTCTTTGCCTCCAAGTTCATCATCATGTTGGAGATTAAAGGGCCATCTTATAATCACTGAACTTCTCGCTCATGTCTCCTTCGTTATCGTAGTCAGTGACCAGTTGACTCCGGTTCTTAAACGGTGTCGCTTTCTGCGATTGATTCCCACTGTCCCCGTCTTCTGCCACACTACGCTTCGAAAGTCCTGCATCTTCGTGCGACTCTGGCTCGTGCATGCTCCGGTGGCTCAGCAAAGACTTGTGTTAGCCATTCGCCATAGATTGGGCAAGTGCAGAGTTACCTTGATATGCTTCATCGACTTCATTCTACACATTATCGTTGTTGGCACTAGCCTTGGGCGATCTTGCCTTTGGGGACGTCTTCGCAGAAAGTTTCCTAGACTGGAGTGCTGAGATCTTTCGAGAGTCAGTAACAGAGCTGCCACTGCCGGCAAACTCCTCGATAACGCCAAGTTTATTTCTTGGGCTTGTGTTTTTCGTGATCGGTTAGGCTTTCTTCTTTGCCGACATTTGTCTCAAGCGCTGTGGTTTGGGTTTGTTTAAATTTAACTTTGCGACCTTGATGTGATTTTCGTGATCTCCGTTCTCCACAAAAAATCTTATCAGCTCCGCCAGCTGTAACACGTCAATGTCAGTGTTATCAATGTTCATATCGATGTAGCGGTTGTCGTCACCTTCCTCAGAAACAATTCCAAGAAGCTCAGTGTTGTACTGGGTATGGTTTTTGCCAAAGGTAGCGGGGTCTAAGATGAGCTACAGCTTCTGTAGACGCTTCTCAGCTTTCTTGATCATGATTTCGTTGTGGGATAGATCGTCCTCGTCTTCTGACTAGCTCAGATCTTCGCGCACATCGACACCATCGCCGTCTGTTGATTTTGGCAAAGTTTACTCTTCAGCGTGAGGTTTCGAGCCATGCTTCTTGATAAGAATGAGCCACCTGAGCATACTGAGTTTGAATTCAGAAAAGCTGATCATTCCTTGGTGGTCCGAGAACAACGTGTTGTCTCTGTCGCGGTTTTGACCCAGCTTGTCTTTTGCCGAGCTGCGGTCCGGGTAGACCACTCTGTCCCTGAGTAAGTTCTTGACGCTGAGTATAATTTCGTAGAGCGAGAGCATATCGTTGGAGAGCAGTCCTCCGTAGAAGGAGCAGATGGCGAATCCGTCGAAGGAGAGCATTTCCTGGCTTGGTCGCGTGCCCAGCTCCCTCTTTCCTGACCCATTCTTCGACGTGTCAAGCTTTGCCTTCAGCGTCTCTTCACAAGAGTAGGTATAGATGGCTTTCAAAGGCTTTTCATACTGTTTGAAGAGTATCTGGATCTCGGGCTTGGAGTAGAAAGCCAACAAGCTTGACACTTCCTCTTCTATCTTTTCGGAAGGCCCATCTAACTCTTTATGGGTTTCACGGAACATGTTGCGAGCTTACTCCACAAGGATCTTGATCTGTGCGCGCGTGTTGATTTTGACATCTTTGATCCTCTGCTCCTCAGCCGCTTGCTGCTTTTCATGTTTTTCTTTCCTCTGAACATCTTCCTCCTTCCTTCTTTTCTCTTCAAGTATCTCCTGCTTGCGTTTCTCCATGTCTTGGCGCAGCTTGACAGCTCTTCGGGCCTCCTTCCTCTACGCTTCCAGCTGCTCCTCCTCAAACTCTTTTAACTTTTACTCCTTGGCCTCCTTCTACTTTTCAATTTTCTTCTTGAGCTTCTCACCTCGTTTGAAGAACTGCTCGTAACCCTCGCGCTACTGGTCCTACGCTTTCAAAGCTTCTTCCTTCGCTTTCACTTGATGCTACCTGTGAGCATCTAAAGTCATTGCAGGCGCTCTCTTCACAGCAACTTTACCCGTTGCAATTACGCTTGGCAATGTCGATCTACGATTCACGAACTCCGGCTTCTTCGTCTCTTTGTAGGATCTGACCCCAGACACGTCCTTGAGCATGTCCTCGAGTAAGCCAGCCACGTCTCTGATGAGGTTAGTTTGGGCAATGGGACGTGCCATTTGCAAGTCGTAGGTGGCCACTTTGAGGTCGTTTGACAGGTTCATTGCCATCAGGATTTGCTCGTTCTCACGGATTTACTTCAACTTAGTTGGAGGCTTTTGCTGACTGATTGATCTAAATTACTCTTCTCCACGTGGGGAAGTATGACCAGTATGCGGAGTTCTAGTCGAGGCAGGAACCAGCGCCATCTGTTTCTTTTGATTGAGCAGGAGATTCTCTTGTGTGTAGATTTCCAAGTGAAGCAAGTTGGGGTGGCTGGTTCTGACTTTGGGAAGGGGTTGTTGTGACATTGGTTTCGGCTGTGACGATCCTTATCTTGACCCCTTTCTCACCCCGTGCTTATTTTTACTTTCGTTTCTAAGCACTGGCTTATCCTGTTGAGCCAACTTCTTCTCCACTTTCTGAAGTACCTTTGCGGCATTGGGTCCGACTGCAGCATTAGCTTCAGTCGAGCTGCGTGATGCACTACGCATCATTTGTAGCTTGACGACAGGCTCTTCTCGCACTCGGACGACGCTTTCAAGCAGGTGCATGCCAAAGCTATCACTAAGAATCGAGTCCAGCACCTCTAAGGCCATACACTTTGGATCGCCGAGGATTGGGCGCGCTTCATCAGGAATAGCAAAGGTTTCGAACTGTCGCATCTCCTTAGATAAATAGAAGCCAGCAGGCAAAGGCATAGTGGGCTTGTTTTTAATCACCTCGTTGAGTTCCTTTAGCTGGACAGCGAGTGCAGGATTAGAGACAGTCTCTGGGTCATCGAAAAGCACAAGTGCTTGGCCGCGGGCGTTGGCAGCGTTGCGGAACCAGCGGATCAATCCTTCGACCATCGCAGCAAAGGTTAGCTCAGTGTGCTCCAATGAAGTCTTGGCAGCTGCTGGCACCTTAATCCTTTTCTTAGTATGCAAGAAGATCGCGCTCTGGACAATGAACTATACGAAAGCAGGGTAATCAAGAGATTCACTCTCGTTGCTCGACAACATGGCCGTGTTGATCATCTTCATCAGTGCCTGTATCTCATGCTTGCTCAGCATGTTGATGTCAACGTTGTGATCTCTGAGGAACTTTTAGAGCTCAGAGAACTTGAGCAACTTTACGTTAAGGTACTCGAGGCGGTTAGCGGGCTTCTTCTACAGCAGCTGCGAGCTGGTGTACTTGTCGAACATGAACTTGAAGAGAGTGTTGTACTTTTGGACCACCAGACGCACACCGTCACGTTCTCTCTCCTCCTCGTCCACTTCAAAGTTCACTATTTGCAATCCACCACGTGGTATCTTTGACTGTTTGGTTAAGAAGTTCTCGAACGCCTCATTCGGTTATTTCGACCTAGGTTTCGCAGGCTGCGCTGAGTTGTAGGGGACGAGGGCGCCAGCAGCCGCATGGTCGATAGACAAGTCAAGGTCGAGGTTGTGCTGTTTGACAGGCGAGTCAAGCATTGAAGCCTAGAAGGGATCTGCTTACAAGTCGGAGTCTCTGTTGCCGGAGAGTATCGCCTTGACTCGCTGCTTGCGCTTGACAGACTCGTGTTCCAAAAGCATCGACCTCTTCTAAACTTCGTATTTCGCCTCCACGTTCAGCTTGTCGAGCCTCTGCGCTTTCCTGGCTTGCTCAACTCTTTCTTTGTTCTATTTGATAATTCTTTATTGTTTGATCGCTTAAATTTCTTCAAAGGCACGGAGGGCAATCTTTGATCGTGGCACTTTGGCTTCGCTCCACGAAACCATCTACTTTTCCCGTTTCTCGCGCTTTTGGTTCTCAAGATCTTTGATTTGACTGCGAATCTCGTCGAGCGAAAGCTTCTGTTCGAGCGCCTTCGACTCCTCTTCGAGATCTTGAGCCCGCTGTAGCAGATGTGGCACCTACTATTATTACAATGCCAGTGATCGGCTGATTGGAGCCGGCGTCATTGCTGAATGCTACTGCTCCATTTAATTGACGGCGTCGAGCATGCCCCACTTGGTAAACAGGTGAGTAAAGCCGGAGGAGGGCTGGCGGAAGGCCATCTAGTACTTGCGGGCAAACTCTTGCACTTAATCCTCGAGCAAGTTCTCGAAGCCGCCGTCTTCGAGCTCGTGAAGCTCATCGAGCACTGTGATCACATTGTAACGCTTTACTTTTCTTGTCGCATGACCGTCTTGTTATTGCTTCGTCAACTTCTTCACCACAGGCTTTCCTTTTAGGTTAAGCTGTACTCTGGTGACTGAGCCAGCTCGCTTTTGGAGGTGATGAGAGGATGTGCGGGAAGGAGTCGCGAATGGGCTCGCGGTATCATTCTTTTGCTCCTCCTTTTTCAGGCCGAGGATCTGGGAAAGAGCTTGATAAATGAGGGATTCATTGACGAGACTGCGAATCTCGAGATCATCTTTGAACTGCGTGATGACTTGCATGAGAGCCACCTTGCAGACATTGCCCAAGAATGGCCGGTTCAGGTACACGTAGATCAGCAGGTCAAGCATCTGATACGCTACCTTTTCGCTGATCTTCTGGTGTCCAGTCACGTAAGTAATCAGTTGGAACTCTACAGTCGTCAAGAACCCGGGTAAGCTTTTGGGCCTGTTTTGTGGTGGTGCCATGGGAGAAACTGCAGGCTTGGTTGTTGTGACCTTTTCAAAAAGGACTTGCACGAAGGGTTCGAGCATTACTCCAACTGGAATGCTGTCTTGGTTCTTGAACAGTTCGAGGAAGCTGGAGACCACGAAGTCGGAAGTCGTTTCATCCTTGCTCTTCTTCTTGTAAAGGTCAATGAGACACTAGATGAGTACTTTGTACATAACGGGGGCCTCTGCGTTTTTCTTTGCCGCCAGCTTGTCAAGGACGCTGAAGGCGTTCGCAAACACTGAGATGCGGAACACTTTGTCACGCTCCGAGCAACCCGACTTCACGATTGCATGCATTGATTCTTTCAAAGACAAGTTTCCAAGTCCTTACAAATGCGTCTAACTGATCAAAGTTGGTTCAAGGAACCAGATTTCGAAGATCAAGGCAGTGCATTGTAGTTTCAACGCAAGATCTTCCCTATTTTCGCTCGCTTCATAAAGGGTCTACTCTATCAAACTGGACTCCAGGAGCATCTTCTTTGTTTGGTCCTTGTTGAGGATCTGTAGCTTCTCAAGCACCTAGTTAATCGTTTCGTAGGACATGAATTGGTCGTCAGAAAAGGTGCTCAACAGCAAGCCGGGCATGGCTGCCAGATCCATTCCTGGCTCCTGGAAGGCCACCATGAGAAGCTTAGCTAACGGGTCCGCCATGTTAATGTGCGCCTCAAGTGACTCGCAGGCTGCTCTCAGCACGCTCACTGTCGGCCTCTGGGGGTCTGTCTTCGTGAACCAGTCTTAGAGCTAGATGTAGGCACTTTTGTCGTTTTTCTATTCCAGCATGGTGCTGAAGATCCGTGTCACCAGACACATTGCTTCCTTGCACACGTGCTCGTTCTGGCTGTAAAAGCCGCATCTGATGGAGTTTAGAACTAGGGTAAGTTCGACGAGGTAGCCGACCGAAACGGCTTGCTTGAAGAATTCGATCATTTTCTCGTAGTTAGCGACCTCGTTGAGCAGCTCGTACCATTTGACGACCGGACGGTAATCTCCCTTGATGCCTTTGTCACACGCCTGCATCAAGTACTGATTCGAGTTGGTCAGCAGCTCGTGCACTTTCTCTGGCTGGAAGTTGAAACTCTTTTGCAAAGTGATCATGAGGAACTCAGTGGTGTCCGTGGCGTCTTCAATCTCTTTAGCCAACTCGACAGAGCCGCCAACGATGCGACGCCCTTTCACGTCGGTTACAAGCGTCTGTTGAAGCGGGGTGGGCTCTCTTGTCAAAACAGTTGAGAACACGGAGACTTTTTCAGAATCGGCCACTTTGCTCTCAGACTCGTGCCTCCTTCTGATCTATTCTATCTGCTTGCGCATCTCCGCCGACTCGTCAACCTTCGGAGTTCGTGGTCGTGCCTGGGATGCTTCAGAGTTTTTATAAGTTGCTACCTTCTTAACACTTGACACCTAGGAAGCTTACAGAGATTGAGGAATTGACACCTCTGAGAGATCTTGGCTCAAGTTAGTTGCCATCTTGCTGATAGCCGGTGTTTTCACTTTCGTAGCTCCTCCAACGAACTATGTCGTCGCCGCACTTTTCCCCGATGCAGTCTTCTTGTCTTAAGTCTTTGTTTCTTCTCTAGGCTTGACAACCTGCTTAGGCGGCTCAGGCAGTGCTTCGGACTCCTGCGTCTCCGTTGCGTAGCTTTCTTCTTCGTCATTTGCAGTCGCTGGCTTAGGTTATACAACTTTTTTGGGAGGCGCAGGCTGTTCCTCTGATTACTGTGTCTCAGTCGCGTAACTGAAATCGTCTTCACTCGCAGTCTTCTGGACAGGTTATCCAACTTTCTTGGCGCTGGTACTCATTTTATTTTAACAATTATATTCGAATTCACTATTAAACAGGCAGGACACACACACGGGGTTTTGGGGTTTTGGGG
>Ga0208544_10002040_pt1 | contig 13481 bp, 7 predicted proteins | sample DEB08_DNA_9_FD_184526 | JGI IMG/M metagenome (GOLD analysis project Ga0208544, IMG submission 184526) | Aqueous microbial communities from the Delaware River and Bay under freshwater to marine salinity gradient to study organic matter... | ecosystem: Environmental > Aquatic > Marine > Coastal ...
GCTGTATCATTGATAACTTTGATCCAAGGATTTACTCATCCTGCTACCCCATTTACCCCTCGAATAGAACCTCCTTTTGATCGGATATTTCCAAGATATACTCAGATACCTCCACCAAATTTAGAGATTTGAGCCATGTTTTCAATATTATGATAGATTGACCGTAGGTCATCGTCTACATTGAGTTTGAAACAACTCGAGAGTTGGTGATAATTTGTTCGAGCATTAAGAAGTGTAGGAGTTGGGAGTGATATTTTACCTGCTGAACAATAGTCATAGATTTTTTTGGCAACATCAAGTCGAGTTTCTTTTGGTTCTGGAGTCGCGAGAAACAACGCAGCACTCATATACATCTCTTGTGGAAGTTCTTTTACGATTCCATTTGGATTGAGAAGGTATCTCTTTGCATACATCAACATAGTCGTATGATTGTAGTTGAAATCTCGTTCTCTCTTAAGATATTTACCAGCTGAAAGAATATCTTTTTCACTATAGTAATCATAAAAATCTTTATAATAGAGACCAGCATCAATATATTCATCAAAGAGTTTTTTATACTCTTTTGCTTCATAAATTTTATCTATATCAAGACCTCGGTTATTAGAGGCTTTTTTATAGAGTGCGAGTAGCTGAAGTCGTCCGGCAATAAATTCCCACTTTGTATTTTCAACGGAAACAAGATCTACGGCTGATTTAATCATCATTTTGAGAATATCGCTGGTTTTCATATCTTCAACGATATATTTTTTCAGTGATTCTTCGAGTTCTTCAAATTTACATGCTCGAGCGAGTTTGTAGTTGATTCGTTTGTAGGTTCGTTTTACTTTTTCAATATCAAAAAGTTCTTTCTTTCCATCTGCTTTAATAATTTTGAGAGTATTTTTTTCAAGTTTTTTCTCTACTTTTTCCTTGAGAGCCTGTCGTTTCATTCGTCTCTCATTTCGGTAGATGATATAGTGTTTTGCAATATCGAAATAATGATTTTCCATGAGCTTATTCTCAACGGTATCTTGTATTTCTTCAATAGTGAGAGCTCGTTGCCCCTCTTCGATCATTGCGATCTCAGAAAGTTTACTCATTATATCACTACTCAAACTATCTATAAAACTAACATCGCCTTTACCAGCAGATTCAGCCGCTTTTTCAAGTGCTCTTTCTATTCGCGATACATCAAATGGGACCAGGTCGCCATCTCTAGTTTTTACAACTTTTACTTTCATACTCTTGCACAATGGTTAGTAATCCCTCCCCCTTCACTCCGTTACGGGTACTCCCTTTAAGAAAGGGAGAAATTTAAGGAATATTTAATTAAATTGGATACATAGAAATGTACTGACTTTTACGTCTTTTGCTAACAAAATTAGAACATAGATGTTGAAAACTTGTTAAAAACTGTCATGGAATGTTTAATACAAAATAAAACTGCTGTTTTTAGGAAAAAATTCTGTACATATTTGACTTCATAAAGGGAAAACTCGCATGATATAGTTTTGACATTTTATCAACATATTTTGCACGAGTTTTTAACAAAAATAAAACCCCTTTTTAGAGGGGTTTTATTGAAATTTAGTAAATATTATTCATCAGATTCAAAATTCTCTTGCTGAGATTTTGTAACAATTAGTATACATGATAAATTTCTTTCTCGACACATTTGCTCAAAGCTTTTACCCTCCTCTAATATATCATGATCTTTTCTATCAAAATGCCCGTCTCCATAGATAAGTATTTTTGGAGTATTAAATTTATTACTTAACATATTAATGTTATCTAGTGTTACTTGTTGTCGAGCATTATTATGAGTAGCTCCCGTAATCACATCCATCTTACTACGACCTGATTTAAATAACTCATCTAATCTGTCAAATTCTCTCAGAAAACTCAAAATAAAAGTTGATGCACTTAATTTACCTTGATTACGCTGCTCAACTAATTTAGCAAATTGTTTACCCACATGAGTAGTATTATCTTCTAAATGAGGTCATACATTCATTATTAATTGCTTACTACGTTGTTGATAGGATCTGTTTTCAAATCAAGAAGAGTACTCAATAAATATTTTTGCAACTAATAAATACATATCATATTCCCCTGTTGTCTGTAACTTGCTTTCTTCAACACTTAAGTGTTCAGGTTCAGATAGTGCACGAGTACGAGACTGATCTTCAATTCCTATTGAATAAACATTCAACCCATGCTTCATTTCAAAAATCTTAGATACTGGAAAATATTTATTTATAATCTCTTCATCTGTTAAGTTTTCATGTAATTCAATAGGAACTCCTGAATCCAACATTATTTGATGATATTTTTCTTGTAAGTCGATATAAGTATTTTCACTCACAGTTGAATCTTTATTAATATCAAAATTATTATTATATCACTCTATCATAACAATATTAGAAATTGATTTACGATATAAGGCTTCTAAAGAAGTAAATATCTCTCTTTGTACTATTTGATTAACTGGTCCTAAAACTCAGTTCTGATCTCAATGCTTATTAGGAAGCATAATAATAGGGTCCCCTTCTCACTCAGAAACAAGAGTAATCTTTATGTCTCAAGCAGCTTTTCGAAACTCTGGAGTATCTATCATACCCATCACCTCTTTTGCTGAACGAGCTGGGAAAGTTGTCTCAAGCTGTTCTTCTCGAACCATTTTAAATAGAAAATCATAGAGATTCTTAGTAAACTGAGCATCTTGATTATCTGGATGAAGTTCCAAAAACTGATCTAGCTCGTCTATAAACTCTTGTTGGTCTTGCTGAGTAAATTCAATTTTGTTCCCAAAACTCCTTGGCTCCAATCACTCTTTCACTATTGTCTCTGGTTTCTGAAAAGCCTCATGTCTCAAATTATCAAGTAACTGTTTTGTATTTTGATTCTTAAGATTTTCTCGACTAGAAAGATGATGATCTATGAAATCTATCATATCATCATTAACAATAGATGTTGAAACAGACTCAATATGGTTATCTCATCCTTCTACTCACATATATTTCATATTAAATTAATATAGTATTATATTATCATAATTATCTCATTTTTACAAAAATACAAATCCCTACTATAAGCCATTTTTACTTCACAAATTTGAAAAAACTCTAAAAAACAGTATAAATATACTATTACTTTCTAAATAAATATAGTATGAGTAAACATCTTTGGTCAAGTAAGTGGGTATTTATCCTCGCTGCCGTTGGATCTGCAGCTGGATTGTGAAACATATGGAAGTTCCCATTTTTGGTCTACGATCATGGTGGGTGAGCATTTATTATTGCCTATCTTGTAATGTTATTTGTAGTGGGAGTCTCTATTTTGATTGGTGAGATTGCTTTAGGACAAAAGTTTCGATCAGCTGGTCCGAACGCATTTGGAAATATACATAAAAATCTTAAATGGCTTGGTTGGGCATTTGCATTTGGAACCTTTGCAATACTCTCCTACTATATAGTGGTAATTGGTTGGAGTATGGACTATCTCTACTACTCTATCAAAGCACTCTTCACATGAGTTCTCCCTTGGGCTGGATGATGAAGTGATTTTTTCTTTAACAATATACTTGGTATATCAGATGGAGTCTCTCAAAAAGGATCATTCTCCACACCAGTGTTTTGGTGAACATTAGCCTCACTGATACTCCTCTACTTCTTTACTCGAAACTCAGCTAAGTCAGTGAGTAAAGTAATTATCTATACAGCAACACTTCCCTTTATTACTCTTATTGTGCTGGCTATCAAGTGAGTCACTCTCCCTGGTGCAGAGCTATGACTCAACTATATTCTCAGTTTTGAATCAGCCAAGCTCTGGAGCCTGAGCACTTGGACTGCAGCAGCTGGGCAAATATTTTTCACACTTTCACTCGCAATGTGAGCTATGATTGTATATGGTGCCTTTAAAAAACCAAAGTCTGAAATCGCTAAATCAGTGGTCTATGTAGCCATTTGAAATACTATCATCTCATTTTTATCAGCTTTCGCTGTATTTGGAACACTCGGGTATCTGGCAACTCAAAACTGAGTAGCTGTAACAGAAGTAGCCAAGTGATGACCTTCACTCGCATTTGCTATCATCCCTGAAACACTCGCAACATTTTCTTCATTCTCAGCACTCTTCTCAGTTATATTTTTTGTAACCATATTCTTTCTCGCTATTGATTCTGCTATGGCATTGCTCGAAGCCTTTACTTTCCCTATTCTCCAAAGGTTTAAAAAACTCTCATCTCAGCAAGTTACCGCAGGAGCTATTATACTACTCGGGCTCGTATCTATGCGATACATGTATGGAAATGGTCTCTATTTATTAGATATTCTCGATTACTACATCCAAAACTTCTTTATGTTGTTACTCGGTTTTGTTGAAATACTTATATTCCTCTATGCCTGAAACAAGTTCAGAAAGTTTATCTCAAAACACTCCGACTGGCTCAAATCATCATATTATTACCTCATAACATGGATTATATGAGCCTGTGTGCTTGGTTGACTGCTGCTAGCAAGCTTTCACAAGGGTGTAACTACCTATGACAGCTACGAGGCAGCAGACCTGCTTAACTATGGTCTCTACCCCGTAGTCTGATTTATAGTAGTAGCTATTATCATAAACATTATTGATCCTAAAGTTCCGAAAAATAAATAATAAGATTTCTCACTTATAAAAAAGACTCCTGAATTTAAGGAGTCTTTTTTTTTAATACACTTCACTATTATAACAACTCTCGCAATACACCTGCTCGGGTCTCTCTGGAGCATAAGTAGTACTCATATCGACTCAACATTTATCACAGTCTCGATGGTACAATTTTTGTGGATTTCTAAGTTTCATTCTAGCGAGATGTCGTTGATCAGGATGTATTTTTGGAATAAGGAGTCTTTTTTATATAATTAATACACTTCTTTATTATAACAACTCTCACAATACACCTGCTCTGGTCTCTCTGGAGCATAAGTAGTACTCATATCTACTCAACATTTATCACAATCTCGATGGTACAATTTTTGTGGATTTCTAAGTTTCATTCTAGCGAGATGTCGTTGATCAGGATGTATTTTTGGAATTGGAAGAGAATGTTTTCTGTAAAATTCTAATTCTTGTTTAATAATTCTAAATGGTCTGAGAGTATCCTCACATTCTATAGCCCAAGTAAGAATGTCATCTGGAATATCATCTATATTTTCTGGTAGCTTTGAGCCTGGTATTATTTTAGTCACATCTGGGGCTGGTGATTGATAATCTGACCAATAAAAATTCTTCTCAACAGAGCTCGTTTCATCAAGTGGGTAATAGTCTTGCGCTACACTCTCATTATACCCACATGGAGCAATGGATTCATCAAAAAATTCTCCCCACTCTCAATCATCTGCCATTTTCTCAATAATCTTAGGGACGAGCTTTTCATACTCATCTTTAGAATATTGTTTATTAAAAACGCAATATTGCTGACTCTTCAATCAGATACAACCAAAACAGTTTTTACAAGCAGACATCAGTGAACAATAATACAGATCAGTAGAACCATCCCAAATACCAAATGAAAATGCATTTTTATGAGCATGGTCTCATGCCATAATACACTCATACATTAATTCACTATGAGAGCCAAATATATCATAGTCCATACAATCCTTGCTATCATACACATACCAACAGTATTTACAGTCTTGGAGATTATGTCCATCAAACACACTTTGAGACCTCTGAACGTCTGTAATATAGTCTCCTGTGCTATCTTCAATGTTGGTAGTAAGTGATGATTTTTTAGGAAACTGTAACTTCAAATCTTCCAGCTCTTGTTTTAACTCAGTAGCACTTTTACTATTTAAAATCTCTGATACTCTTTTCTCATATTCCTCTTTGCGATATTGCTTATTAAGTATGCAGTATTGTTTTCACACCTGATTCACACACATAAAGCAATCTTCACAGTTTTGACAGGCTGACAAAAATCTACTATTTCTACATCCCTCACTATGATCTGAAGATAATACTCCAAAACAATTCAGCAAGTTACAACTATCATAGCAATGCTGTGATGCCATCATAAAACTACAATCAAAGCACTTCTCCAATTGAGTAGTAGTATAACAATAGCAACATTCTCTCGATGCGTCTATATTAAAGCATAAATAACATTTCTCTATATTAGCTGCTCCATTTGTATAATCTGATTCGCTACTAAGTAATACATAACGACTCAACTGAGGCACTCTGTGACTCAACTCTCTAAATTGCTGACTAAAGCTCTGATCAAAGTCAAAATCGCAACCATAATCAAAGCCACTCCATTCATCACTCCACCAAGCTGAGTTCTCATATACCCTGTGTGGCTTATCTGGAGAATATATAGATATAATCTCTTTCCCACTCAAGTCACACTTCCTTTTATATAAGGCCCTTTCATTTCTAAAACTCAGTCGTCTCTGTTTTCTACAATCGGGACAAAGCTTAGGTCTTGCAATGATATGCTTCGTTCCAGCAAACACAGGACTTACTTTTTCGTAAAATTCTAAGTCTTTGTCTGTAATATTAAAACTTACCTGGCATTTCTGACAAGATTTGGTTTCAACTGTTTTTTCATTTTTAAAGCTCATAATATTTTTAGTAAATTTGTTAAAACCCCTCAATTCCCCTTGTCAGAGGATGCAGACCAGATATTCCCCCTGATAAGGGGGTAAGGGGGTTATATTTAATACACTTCTCTATTATAACAATTCTCACAATACACCTGCTCTGATCAATCTGGATCGTAGGTCGTATTCATACTTACTCAGCATTTATCACAATCTCTATGATAGAGTCTTCTTGGGTTTCTGAGTGCCATTCGATCGCTGCGTCGTTGATCTGGATGTCTGCGTGGGATGGGTAGATTATGTTTTCGGTAAAATGCGAGCTCTTGAGCAATAATTCTAAAAGGTTTCTTTGTGACTTCACACTTTATCGCCCAGTTTAAAATATCATCTGGAATGTTTTCTATACTTTCTGGAAGTTGATCTACAGAGATAATTTTTTCTACGTTCGGAGCTGGAGTCTCATAGTCTGACCAATTGTATCAGTTATCAAGGGCTTGCTGCTGAGTGAGAGGAAAATACTCGGTAGCGACTGACTCATTATATCAAAATGGAGATATATGCTCTGGGAAAAAATCTCCCCATTCTCAAGCATCTTGCATACTGGCTATTATTTCAGGAACAAGAACTTCATATTCTTGCCGAGTGTATTGTTTATTAAGGATACAATACTCAGCCTCTTTCAAATTAACACAAGCAAAACAATGTTGAGATTTTTTAACATCAATACAATATATAAGATGCTCTCCTTTTCCTATAGAAGCTGAAAATAGTATATTGTTTGAGTACCGTCACACCGAAATACTCTCATACATCAGCGACGATTTTTCTCCATATGATGAAACATCATATATGTCAGATGAGGTGTTGACCGAAGTACAATACTTACAGTCTTGGCTCCCTAGCATATCAAAACTCTCGCTACAATTTGAAGAAGAGATAATATTATCTCCACTACAATCTTCTGATCAAACTATATTGTTTGACTGAAATATCTGTTCTTTCAAAAATTGTAAATACTTTTCTCTGAACTCTTCTCTAGCAGAATAATTCCTGAGACTATTACATACAACCTCATATTCTTGCTGAGTAACTGGTGCATTGAAAATATAGTAACTCTTTCCATTCAGATTATGACAACCAATACAATTTTCACAATTAGTACAATTCGATAAAAAATAACTATTGCGACAACTCGTACTCTGCTGACAAAAATATGCTTTATACATGTCATAACAATCTATGCATTCATAAACATATTCACTATTCCCTACAAAACTATTATCAATAGCGTCATGGCTATTATTCATGTGCTCACTATAACAAGCATCTTGAATCTTGTTTGCTTGTGATACCAGATAACAGCTCTGTAGTTCAGAAGCATGATTGGTGTAGTGTGAATTATTTTTAACATTTGATAGTGCTCCGATCAGGCTCTGAAATGGAGTCTTGCTAACAAGATTTCATATCTGTTCAAAGATACTTTTAGAAAAATCTATATCCATACCATGTTCCATCTTATCCCAATCGTCTCATGCCCAACACTCATAGCAATAATGCACTATAGAGCTCTGTTCATGAAATCTCGATACGACTTGTTGTCTGCATTTGTAACAGTCACTTTTATATAATTTATGCTGATTCATAGCAACCATTCTCTTTTTCTCTCTACATCCAGGACAGAGTTCTGGGCTTGGAATAGCATATTTTTTTCAAGCAAATTTTGGAGAGATTTTCCCATAAAACTCCAGATCTTTATCTGTAATATCAAAACTTACCCGACATTTCTGACAGGTTTTTGTTTCAACTATTTCTTCGTTTTTAAAGCTCATGGTTTTTAGTTATTTTTAGAACCCCTCAATTTCCCTTACCAGGGAATGCAAAGCAATTATCCCCCTCCGCGACTTGCGGGAGGAGTTAGCTACAGCAACCCACTATGTTTTCACAGTGTTGACCTGATTCTATCGAATTAATAATTCGAGTTTGTTTATCTAACTTATCGTTTCACGTAAGAATAGTATTAATACAGTCTTGGTTTCAGATTCACTTAAAACTATTTATATTGTTACTTGAATAATAAATATTATCTCCTGCAATAGCCTCACTATTTTGAATATTGAGAGATGGCTCTATGAGATTTTCATTCAAAAATATCTGATACTTCTTTTCTAATTGCTGGAACCCTAATTGTGTTTTTATTTGCTCAGCCATCTCATGAGATACTTTTTCATACTCATCTTTTTCATACTGCTTATTCCATATTTTGTATTTTGCATTTACTAGGTTACAACAAAATAAACAGTCACTTGAGCTCTGCATATTATAGCAAAACATAAGACTGTTACTGTGAGATATATTACTACTGAATGCAATGTCGTGAGAACTTTCGACCATACGAGAACTATATGTCTGAGAGCTTTCTGAGGCATCAACCGTATTAAACATGTTTGTGCACTGCCCTAATATACGATAGGAATAAAAGATATCTTCGCAGTCTTGAAATATACAAAAACTTAGATAGAGGTTTTTAGCCCAGCCACTATGGCTCGCATATTCAGAGTTTTCAAGAGATGGATATATCATCCGAGATGGTTTCAAAAAATCTGCATAAAGTTTTTTAAAGTCTCACATAATATCGTCTCATAATTCTTGCCCATATTTCAAAGCATGATCATCTATCATCATATCCTTATATTTCTGTGCCTCGATGATATCTCAATTATAATCGGGTGAATAAATAGATACAACAGACTCTCCCGATAAGCTATCTTTTCGATGATAGAGATGTCGATCGTTAAGATAACTATAGAGCATCCTAAAACGACACGTAGCACAGATATCAGGATACTTAAAACCTTGCTTATCTAACACCTGCTTCTCAACATCATAGAGTGCAAACTCATTATTGCAATGTTTACAGTTTCCTGTAGAAATGATGCTTGCATCAGTGTTCTGGGTGATGAGATCAAAATATTTATTCATCATTATTTAATTAAAAACTTTAAAAGAATTTATAATAGAATCCAAGATGAAGTCTTCTAATAAACTGGTATCTTGTTTGGTTTGCGCACGTGCAAGTACTGTATAATATTTTTGCTTTGTTTCTTGCTTAATATGCGCTGGGGGAAGATTGTATTTCAAAAGCATAGCATGCAATAACAACCTTCCTACTCGACCGTTCCCATCTGAAAATGGATGAATCTTTTCAAATTGCGCATGAACATAACTTGCATGTTGTATAATGTCATCTATATTTCACTCAATATCTTGTGAGAGTTGTTTCATCAAATCAGCTACCTTGAGGTAGTTGGCAGTAATTACTTCCGATCCTAAAATTCTGACTCCATGTTGCCTATAACATCCAGCATCACTCTGAATTGAATTCATCAAAATACTATGTAGTTTGAGTATCAACATTTCATTAATTTGATTATTATCTCTTTGCAAATATTTAAATAAATACACCAGTGCTGATTGATGATTTTTAGCTTCCAGTTGCTCTACTAATGTTTTTGATGCAACCGTTCTATTTTCTAGAAGTATCTGAGCTGTTTCATTTTCACTCAGTGTACTGCCCTCAATACTATTGGTATTATAGGTCAATGAGACTATCATTTGTTCATATATATCTTGTCTCGATACAATATAATTCAGTACAGATGGATAGTCATTTGATTTTAATACAACAATATCTTTTTTCGCCTGTATTTCAGAGTCAGAAATACGGTTTTGTCCTGTAATATTGAGATAATATACGTCTATTCTTTCAACTGCTTTTTTTCTTGGTTGAGATTTTTCATGTAGCCAACTATTGAGCGTAGGAAAACTCACTCACAGTTCTCTTGCAAGTGTATTTTGACTATATCCAGATAATTGAAGTATTATCTTTAATTTTTCAGAATTCTTCATAACTTTATAAAGTTTTAACTATTTACCTAATTTTATAAAGTTATATAAATAATGCAAATAATTTACAGCTACATTCAAAAATTAAGTTTCATTCGATCTATCCAATGGATCTCTGGAAGTGGAAGTGCGTGCTTCATCAGGAAATCATATTCCATTCTCACTATTCTATAGTAATTTCATTTTTCATCAACTATTACCTTGCTGAGTATATCAGGATTAATTTTCCAATTTTTATCTGTATCATATCATTGATATCTATCAAGATCTGAGGTTTGTATAATATCACTTCATTCTGGAATATCTGTTTTTATCTCTTGCTCTCTCCACAGATATCATTTTTCTGTTACTTCATCCTTGGTAAAGTCTCAAAGTATGGTTGCCATCGTGTCATTGAAATAAAATGGATTGAGCTCTCCTGGAAAAAACTCTCACAAGACTCAATCCATTTCCATCTGAGAAAAAATTTTATCTGCCATCCTATGCCAATCATCTTTTGAGTATTGTTTATTTAAAATACAATACTGTTTATTTTTAAGTCACACACAGCCAATACAATAAGAGCAATTCTCTAAATAATAACTATAAAAAATATGTGAGCCTATTATATGAGACCCGCAATATACATGTTCCCCATTTACTCATGCAACACCATAGATATGACGAGCTGTGGGTGATCATCCACCACATATATCATAGGCCTCTTCTACTCAGAGAGCTCATCCACAAAAGATAAGATTTTTCCCTCATTTTGTATTAAAGCTATGCATTGAGTCATCCACATCAAAGCAATTAAACAAAGCATTTCATACTACATTCTCACATCCAATGTTATTTCATCCAAGTTTTAAATCTTGGTATTTTTTTAGAAAACCCTCTTTATCTTTTAATATCTCATCTTTGAGTCTAAGGTACTCTGCTTTTTCATATTGAATATTGTTAATGCAGTATTTTTCATTATCTAGATTATCACATCCAATACATTCGCTACATCCGACTAAGTTCGTTGAAAACCATATATTATTACTGTTACCAATATATCTTGAATAAAATACATTATAAGACTCTGATATATCACTCGTACAATAAGTATATTGAGACTGTTGTACCATAATAGAATTAAATACTGCCTGACAGTTATCTTTAATAGAAACACTGTATCAGATATTCTCACAATCACTGATAATACCAAAACTGAGGTATACATTCTTACCATTGAGTACTGACTCTCAAAAATCACAGTTTACATTTTCTCAATAATGACAAATATGAAACATATCTATACTCATAAATAGTTTCCTAAAATTCTCAAAAAAAGTTTCCTCAAAATCATATTCAAATATATCATTTACTAGGGCATCACGATTTTTTTCAAATTCACTATTTGGTATTATTTTTTTCACTCGAGGAGTATCTGGAAACTTAGAAATCAGACCATTATTCTTATGGAGTGAGCTTGGATACCAACTACATATCTCAAGTAAAAAATCTCGAAAACTGGTTTGCTTTCTTTTATCTGCTATTTTAGTTTGCCAATATTTTAGCTCTTGCATACAAATAAAAAAAGAAATATATGTTTATAATATACTTCTTTTTAGGCTTTTTTCAACTTAAGCCCTCACTCCCCCCTTCGGGTACTCTCTCCCTTGGGGGAGAAAGGGTGGTATATATCCCTCTCCTCTCAAAGGAGAGGGTTGGGGTGAGGTTTAAATCAAAGGCTCAGCAAAACTATCAAGTTTTTCAACGATATCTTTATGCTCTGTTTCAACCTCTTTCTTAGCTTCTAGCAATGGTCGTGCGTAGGTCTTTCTAGATTGGTCATAGAGCTCAGCGAGATAGTCATGAGGTACTTCAGCGTCTGGTACCCAGATACTTCGAACTGAGAATGGATCTTTTACCGCTCATTTCACGAGCAGTTTACAATAGAACTCTCGTTGATTGAGATTAGAGAGATCGTATCATTCTAAAAATGGATCAAAATGCTTGGCCATAAATGTCGCATCTTCACTCGATACCCTAAAACTAATGAGGGTTCACACATTCCCAAAGAGTGCGTCAGATATATTAGCTGGGATTTGCCTGATAAATTGATGGGCTACTGCGAGCGAGAGTCCATATTTTCTGGCCTCGGATAATATCTCGTTAAAGGTCTCAGTAGCAAAGTTTTGGAACTCATCAACATAGAGGAAAAATGGTGTTCTATCAGCCTTTGGAACAGATTGTCGCCCCATCGCAGCTTGGTAGATCTTGGTAACAAACATCGCTCCTAAAAATCACATAATCTCTTCTTGAAGTTTTCACTTAGGAAGTTTTACCAGCAGTATCTTACTCTCATCCATCATCTCTCTAAAATCGAGTTTATTCTCATGCGAAGAGAATATATTTTTCAATATATCAACCGAAAGCAATTGCCCCACCTTATTGAGGATCGGCATAATGGCTTCTGTATTAAACTGTTGACTCCAACCAGCAAACTCATTCGTCCAGAAATTTCGTACCACATCATCTTCAACGGCCTCTATCATATCATATCGAAAATCTTTATCTGTAAGAGCTCGGATAATATCAAAGAGTGTTGAGTTTGGTTTATCTAGCAGTGCTAAAAATATCATTCGCAGCACATGCTCGAGTTTTGCATTCCAGTTACTTCAGAAAAATTTCTTAAATATATCAATAAATCATTTCGCCAAAATCTGTTTACTTTCAGTAGATTTTACATCGAGTGGATTGAAACAAAATGGAAACTCTTCATCGGTTGGATCAAAAATAATAACATCTTTCATTCTCGATCGTGGCACATGGGCAATAATCTCTTCGATCAAATCTCCATGCGGATCAATAACTCAGATACCTCGTCCTTGTTTAAGATCATCAATCATCAAAGAATTCAAAAACTTAGACTTACCCGTCCCTGTTTTACCAACTACATAGATATGCCTGAGTCGATCTTCGTCATGGACTCATACCGGAACTTTAATAGATCTATAATCTGAAGTACCAATAATATTG
>Ga0208544_10002042_pt1 | contig 13471 bp, 4 predicted proteins | sample DEB08_DNA_9_FD_184526 | JGI IMG/M metagenome (GOLD analysis project Ga0208544, IMG submission 184526) | Aqueous microbial communities from the Delaware River and Bay under freshwater to marine salinity gradient to study organic matter... | ecosystem: Environmental > Aquatic > Marine > Coastal ...
ATCCCTGCCGGATCGGTCTGCGATGAGCTCGCACTTTCGATGGACCTGTTGCCGACCTTTGCGCAGCTCTGCGGTGCCGCACTGCCGACCGTGCAGCCGCTTGATGGCAAAAACATTATCGACTTGATGACGGCCAAGGCTGGGGCAAAAACCCCGCACGAATATTTTTTCTACGACCGAACCGCCGTGCGCAGTGGCGACTGGAAATATCATTCCAAAGAGCGCTTTAAAGTGAAAGCCACCACCCGGGAGCACCAAGGGCCGACACTCTACAACTTGAAAGAGGATATCGGCGAAGCAAACAATGTGATCGAGCAACACCCGGAGATTGCCGAACGCTTAGCTAAGGCCCTGCAAGCCAATCCAAACAAATGAGCACATTAATAAACGAAATGAACACGATAACCAGGAGATTGAATAGTATGAAAAAGTTATTGCTGATGGGATTGTTGGCGGCCGGCAGCTGTTTTGCGGACCGTCCTGAAAACCCGAATGTGATTCTGCTGCTGGCGGATGATCTCGGTTGGCAGGATTTAAAATGCTACGATATCGATGCGCCGAGCCCATATGAGACCCCGCATATTGATGCGTTTGCAAAAAAAGGGGTCCAGTTTTGGCAGGCGTACTCGCCGGCACCGACCTGTGCGCCGTCGCGCGCCGCGATCCTGAGCGGCGATCATCCGGCGCGCGCGCAGATGACGCACGTCTCCGGAGGCTATCCGCCGCGCCCGCATCACAAAACTGGCTGGAACATGATGGAGCCGTGGTACTCCGCCCGGATGCCCGCCGAAACGGTTACGATTGCCGAGGCGCTGAAAGCGCACGGCTACACCACCGGCCACAGCGGAAAGTGGCATGTGGCGATGGGCCACCATAGCGGTTATCCACAGCCGGAGGATCAGGGCTTTGACTACACGCGCCACAGCCGCGGTGCCCACTCTGGTTTGAAGAACCGTCTGACCGGCTTCGCCACCCGCGATCCGAAGGACCCGTATCGTCTGGACGACAACGGCTTCCCGTTCGACCAGACCACGGAGGATGCGATGACGTTTCTTCAGGGCAACAAGGATAAGCCGTTCTTCCTCTATTTCGCCACCTGGCTGGTGCATGCGCCGATCATGACTCGCAGCGAACAACTGCTGAACAAATATTGCGATAAGCTGGGGGTCGAACTGACCGAAGCGCATCGAAACTATTGGAAACAGGAAGGGCAGACCAACCCGTTCTACTGCGCGATGATCGAGCAGTTTGACACTTATTGCGGACGGCTGTTCCGCTACCTCGAGAACACCGATGACCCGCGCTGGCCGGGCCATAAGCTGATTGAAAACACTTATGTCATATTCACCTCAGACAACGGCGGCATGGAGGGCGACCGGAACGCTGTCTACACCGACAACTATCCGCTGGATCAGGGCAAGATCTCGATTATGGAAGGCGGGACGCGCGTACCGCTGATTATTGCTGGCCCGGGCATCCCGCAGGGCGTGCAGTCGGATGTGATGGTGAACGGGCTAGATTTCTATCCAACCATTCTGTCGCTGACCGGCACGGCGAAGCCGGCTGGAAAACAGTTTGACGGCTGCGATATTTCAACGCTTCTGACGCAGAACCCGGCCGACGCGTCGCTGATCCGTCACGCCGACGGCGCGGTGCGCGACACCATGATCTGGCATTTCCCGAATTCGAAGTTCGAGAGCTCCATCCGCATCGGCGATTTCAAGCTGGTCCGTAATTACAATACCAAACCCGATCTCGAACTCTACCGCCTTTACCGGACCACGGACGGGAAACAGGTGCGGGGCGATATCGAAGAGGCCAAAAATCTGGTGGCCGCCATGCCCGAAAAGGTTGCGGCGATGAATGCAAAGCTGACAGATTACCTGACCGAAATGGACGCCAGCTATCCCTACTGGAATCCGCACTGTCCACGCAACCCGAAGCGTAAACTGGTTCCGGCGGTGACCGGCGAGTCGCTTCAGGGCGGCACGGCTCTGTTCACCTTCAAGGAGAATGGGGCGAAGGTGGTGCGCGCCGATCTGCTCTACACCCCGAACGGTGGGGATCGTTTCGAGGAGTGGTTCCGCGCACCGGCAAAATTGCTGCCCGGCGGCAAGGTATCGGCAAAGCTGCCTAAAGACGCCACGCACTATCTGATCAATCTCGTCGACGAAAACCAATTCCTGGTCAGCTATCCGGAGATGGAGTCGAAGGTGGGACGGGGCTATTCAACCATCGCGCTACCGGCTTCAAAGAAGAATGTTAGAGGAGAACAAAAGAAATGAATATAAAAAATAAAAAATTGACGGTTGCACTGTTGTGCGGCCTCACGGCCGGTGCCTCAATGGCTGTTTCAGCGCAGTCCGACACCCGGGTTTCGAAACCTAAGCCGAACATTGTTCACATTCTGACGGACGATCTGGGGTGGCAGGATATCGCCTGTTACTACCGCGCGATTCAGGGCGAGGAGTCGGTCTATGAAACGCCGCATATGGATCGCCTGGCTGCGAAGGGCCGGCGTTTCATGCAGGCCTATTCTCCGGCTCCGACCTGCGCGCCGTCGCGCGCGGCCTACATGGCGGGGCAGTATACGCCGCATACCGGAGTGCTTTCTGTGCTGGGGGGTCGGCTGGCGCGGCCCTATAATGCAAGGCACGCCTACATTGATCCGTTCTATTCGTGTCGCCTGAATATCGATACCCCGATTATTGCCGATGTCCTGAAGGAGGCCGGCTACACGACGGCGCACATTAGTAAGTGGCATGTAGGCGGACGCTCTGAGAGCTACCCGGGACCGCTGGACTACGGCTTCGATTTCAGCTGGGACTGGCGGAATATGTATTACAACGATCCGGAACTCTATGATCCGTCCGACAAAAAGACGGCGAATACGAATGGGGTCTATAGCCCGATGTCCCCTGACCGGATCACCGGATTTGCTGCCAGCTACGATCCGCGTGATTCCTATACGCTGGATCCGAACGACGATGACCGCCCGTTTGATGCGGTGGTCGATATTTCCGTCCGCTGGATGGACAAGGTGAGGGGAGCAGGCAAGCCGTTCTTCATGAACTTCTGCACGAAGTTTGTGCACGGCCCGTTCAGCACCCGCGACCGCAAGCGCCTAGAGCATTACTGCAAAAAGATGGGTGTCCCGTTCCCGACCGATCCCGGACGGATTGCCAACATGGATCCTGGTTTTAGGAATCCGTATTATGCCGCGATGCTCGACACGCTCGACTGGCAGGTCGGCAAGATCATGACCTTTCTGGAAACCACCGACGATCCGCGTAATCTTGGCCATAAGCTGATCGACAACACCTACATCATGGTCAGTTCCGACAACGGCGGACTGGAAAAGGCGCCGATCGCACGGGGCAGAGACCGGGGGCGGCCCGAGCGGATGACCGACAACACACCGCTGAATGGCGGTAAACACAAAACCTTTGAAGGCGGCATCCGTATTCCATTTATCATTGCAGGGCCGGGAATTGAACAGGGCAGTGTCTGCGATACGCCGATCCATCTGATTGATCTGTTCCCGACTTACATGGCGATGGCCGGAGCCGAACCCGAAACCGATCTGGATCTCGACGGCTGCAACGTGCTGCCGGTCTTTCTCGGCCAGGAGTCCGATGTGACGTTTGCCGACGGAACCGTGCGCGAGTCGCTGTTCTGGCACCAACCGAGCGCGACGACCTCTTCGAGCATCATCCGCAAAGGCGGCTGGAAACTGCGGCTGAACTATGCGCCGGAGCTAAACGGACTGCCACCGATGATGCTCTACAAGCTCTACAACGACGACGGATCGGTCTGCGACCTGGGCGAGGCCAGCAACCTGGCGGAGTCGCATCCGGAAAAAACGAATGCCATGCTCGCCGAGCTGCAGGAGTGGCTGGCCAAAAATGATGCGGCGATGCCGTATAAAAATGCCCAGCAAGTCGGCGGTGCTCGGCTGCCCGGCGCCGACCGGGTGCCGACCGTGCTTGAACGGCAGAGTGCAGGGAATCGCCTGAAAGTGCTCGTCGAAACCGGCGCCGACAAATCGAAGGTGGTCGAGGCCAAGCTGATCTACACCACTAACGGCAGCAAGCTGCTCTTGGATGGAGGCAGGGCGAAGGAGGAGTGGTTCGAGGCTCCGGCTGAAATCAGCGGGGGAACCGCGACCGCAATCGCGCCGCCGGGCATGACCCACGGGGTCTTCTATCTGCGCGATGAAAACGGGTTTCTGATCACCTCCGAGCCGCTTCCCTCTATTGCCGGGCCGGGATCAGACAAAAGCGCTGGAAGCACCCTGATTGAGGACGGCTACGCCTTCCGCCCCGGACTGCTTTCTCTGATCGATCTTGCCGTTTCGGCCAGGAAGCATTCGAACGGTGCCGGGCTGAACACGGCGCTTTTGAATAAGGAAATCCAATCGGCCAAAGCGGTCGCCAAGACACCTGTTGAAGAAAAATCGTATGTTCTGTCGATGCGTGCGCTGCGCAAAGCCATCAAGTCGCTCGACGTGCCGGAAGCGAAGCTGCCGGTTCTGAACCAGTTCGTGACGGAAAAGTGGTGATCATTTTTTCGAAGGGCTGAGCGATTCTTGCTTCGCCCTTTTGTTTCGAATAACAAAACAGGATTCTGGAATTTGACAGTTCACAAATGAAAATAGGGGAAATCATAATGAAGAAGAAATATTTAATAAGGACGGTTACCGCGGCGTTGCTTTCGATGTTGTTCGCATCTGTTTGTGCACTACAGGCGGGACCGCTGGATTCCGACTTCGAGCAGCCCCCTCATGAAAGCCTGCCAGAAACCTGGTTTCACCTGATTGGTGGCAACGTGGACAAAGCGTTCCTGACCACGGATATCGAAGCCGTCCATGCCGCCGGGTTTCAAGGCTTCCACCTCTTTCACGGAAAAGGCGGGGCCTGGCCGGGAGTCGATCCCCAAATCCAGACTCTCAGCCCGCAGTGGGACAATTTGATTGAACATGTGGCCAATGAAAGCGACCGCATGGGCCTGAAGTTTACCATGCAGAATTGCCCCGGCTGGGCGATGTCCGGAGGCCCCTGGATCAAACCGGAAGATGCCATGCGCCACCTCATCTGGAGCCGCACCGACATCGAAGGGCCGACTGGACAAACCGTCAAACTCGCGAAGCCGATGCCCAACCAAGAGGACTGGCGTAACTATCAGGATGTCGCGGTCCTCGCGTTTCCCACGCCCGCGGGCGATGCCGCGGAACCGCTTCTTCCGGTCGATCTGAAAAGTAATCTAGAGAAGGCTCCATGGAGCAGCCTGTTTTCCGGCGGGAAAAAAGTTAGAATTGAAATTCCGGTCACAGCGGATGATCGCACGTGGCTGGAAGTAACGTTTGACCAGCAAACCCTGCTTCGCGCCATCGAGCTTCCTCCCGTGGCACGCCTGATGAAACGTCGCATCTTTGATCCCGACACGGTCATTCGGCTGCAGGCGCATGGCCCTGAGGGCTGGGTTGATCTCGGCAGTCGAGCCATCCCGCGCTCAAACTGGCAGGACGGCCAGCTCGACCACGGCTTATTCCTATCTTTTTCTGATTTTAAATCCGATCGATTCCGCATTGTATTCGAGAACAACCAACCCGTTCAATTGAGCTCCCTGCGTCTCTATTCCGGCGCCCGAATCAATGATTGGCGCGGCCAGGCCGGCTATGTTCTACGCAGCCTCGAACGGACCGCCCCGCCCCGGCAGGATCCGCGCAGCCACATTCAGCTCAACGACATCATCGATGTATCCGACACGCTGAATGCCGACGGCACGCTGACATGGAAAGCGCCGAAAGGCCAATGGACCCTTGTCCGTTATGGGCATGTAAACACCGGCGCCAAAAACAAACCCGCTCCGCCGGAAGCCACCGGATTTGAATGCAACAAGTTTTCCAAGCGCGGCGCGGACACCCACTTTGCCGGATATATTGGACGCCTGACTCAACCTGGCGGTCCGGCCGATCACGGACGGTTGAAAGGTATGCTGATCGACAGCTGGGAATGCAATACGCAGACCTGGACCGATGAAATGGAACAGGAGTTCCAAACCCGTAGAGGGTATCCGCTTCGCACCATGCTGCCGGCTCTCTCCGGCTGGGTGATCGATGACACCCTGACATCAGAACGCTTCCTGACCGACTGGCGCGACACGATCAACGACTTGTTGGTTGAAAATTATTTCGGACGTATGGCTGAACTCGGCCGGGAAAACGGCCTGACTCTTTCGTTCGAAACCGCCATCGGCGATGTTTCCCCGGGCGACATTCTGCAGTTTTCCAGCAAGGCCGACATTCCCATGTGCGAAGCGTGGACCCCGAACGACCCGCATTGGGGCGGATTTGAAACCAAGCCGACCGCCCCGGTGGTCTCCTCCGCCCACATATACGGAAAACCATTGATCGCAGCCGAATCCTTTACACGGGTGGGGGGGCTTTCAACCACGTGGGACGAACACTTTTACACCATCAAATATCTGGCCAACCTCCACTTTGCGCAGGGAATCAACCATATCGTCTTCCATACCTTCACGCACAATCCCTTTGATCGCGCGCCGGGAACGACCTTTGGCGGCAGGATAGGGACTCCATTCATTCGCGGGCAGACCTGGTGGAAACAGATGCCCCATTTCACCGACTATATTGCCCGCTGCCAACTCCTGTTGCAAAGCGGTCTTCCCGTCTCGGATGTCCTCTGGTATCTGGGCGACGACCTGGACCATAAACCGGTGCAGCACACGCCCTTCCCGAACGGATATAAATTTGATTACCTGAATTACGATGTTCTCGTGAACGGCCTTCAGGTAAAGGACGGAAACCTCCAGATAGAAAACGGCACCCAGTGGCGCCTGATCTGGCTGGCGCAGGAGCAGTGCCGTCGAATGAAACCCAAAACCCTCGCTAAACTGAAAAGCCTCATTGAACAAGGCGCCACCGTCATGGGTCCGGCCCCTGATTTCAATGCCTCCCTTTCGGGAGGAGCTGAAGCGGATGCGCAGTTCAACGCATTGGTACGTGAGCTATGGGGCGAAACCCGCTCGGCATCCGGCTCACGAAAAATCGGGAAAGGGCAGTTGCTATGGGGAGGCGAGTTGTTGGATCAGCTCCGGAACATGGGCATCCAGCCTGACCTGATCGGCACCAAAGGCACCACCTGGTGCCACCGGCGAACAGACGATCAGGAGATTTACTTTATCGCCGCCGGACGCGTGGATCCGCTGGTGGCCAACCTGCAGTTCCGCGCCAAAGGCATTCCCTACCTTTGGGAGCCGACGACCGGCACCAAAACCAGATTACCGGTCTTTTCCACCACCGACTCGCACACCGTGGTTCCGCTGAACCTGCCTGCGGTCGGGGCCGCATTTATTACGTTCGAAGGTGAACCGAATCCTCCCGCTTTTGTGAAAATTGAACGTGACGGAAAAACGGTCATCGACGCGACCAACCTGAACCTCGTTGATCAGGGCGAGCCTTTCCCGCTCTTTGGCCTGACTCCTGAAGAGCACCAACAACCGTGGGTTGAGCCACGCCCGCTGCTCGCGCTTGATCCTGCAACGCAAACTGCGTGGGAAAACGGAACCTACCAACTCACCGCACCCGACGGAAAAACCCAGACCCTGAAAATCGAGGGCACGGGATGTGTTGCGCTGGAGCGCGACTGGACGCTCACCTTTCCCAAAGAGTGGGTTGAGCAGGAAACGATCAAGCTGGATTCGGTGGTGCCGTGGTCTGCTCTGGAGAAAGAGGAAACCAAAGCCTTCTCCGGCACCGCGACCTATACCATCTCCGTTGAACTCGACCACATCGATCCTGCTGAGCGATTCCTACTTGATTTAGGCCGCGTAGACAGCATGGCGGAGGTGGTGGTGAACGGCACATCCGCAGGTCTGGTCTGGGCCCCGCCTTTCCGGGCCGATATTACCCGCCAGTTAAAACCGGGAAAAAACCGGATCGAAGTCAAGGTCACCAACACCTGGCTGAACCGCCTGATCTATGATTCCAGGCAAAGGCCGGAAAACCGCAAAACATGGGTTCTCTGGGGGCCGAAAAAGGAAGTCCAACCCGTCCCGGCCGGACTGACCGGACCCGTTCAACTTCATAAAGGAAAAGTCGTCGAGCTATGAACCTTCTCGATGATTTGACCAGAATTTCGCACCAAGATCAAACGACTGACCCTTTTACCAAACGAAGTGAGTAAACCTATGTTCAGAGCAATTTTAACGACAACGATGTATTTCATCGTATTGGGGCTGAGCCTTTCAAATGCATCGGGTGCCGAGAATGTCAGCCCAGTTGCTTTGCGCTGCGAATATCTCGTCAATCCCGAGGGGATTGATGTGCTCAGCCCCCGCCTGAGCTGGGAGATCTGCGGAAAGTCTGAAGGCGGAAACCTGAAAGCTGAAAGAGGAGTGCGGCAGGTGGCCTATCGTTTGTTGGTGGCGAGCTCGCGCGAGCTGCTGAAAAAGAATCAAGGCGATCTATGGGATACGGGGAAGGTGGCATCGGATCAATCCAACCAACTGGCCTATGCAGGAAAGCCCCTGCGTTCGCGGATGCAGTGTTTCTGGAAGGTGATGGTCTGGCCTGTCCTGAGCGGAGTCGAAGGGGCTGCAGCCGGGAAACCGTCCGCGTGGAGCGCGCCGGCTTGTTGGTCGATGGGCCTGTTGGAGACTACCGACTGGAAGGCCGAGTGGATCGGGCTGGATAAAGCACCGGGAAACAAGCCGGAACATGACGCCGTTGTGGAGGAAGTGAATGAGCCAATCGTCATTCAAAAGGCGATCTATGGCGTGCTGCATAATCCCTCAAAGCGGGTGGATGTGAAAGAGATCCTACAGAAACGGGTGGATGCCGGGAATCGACTGGTCATTCCGACGAATGATCTCGCGGGAAAGGATCCCGCGCCAGGGAGGAAAAAGAAGCTGCTGGTGGAATGCTTGGTTGGCGGAAGGCACGTGAAGGGAACCGTTCCTGAAAATATCGAACTGGATATCTCGACTGGCGGCATCAGAAAGCAGTACCTGCCGGCACCCTATCTACGTAAGGAGTTTAACGTTAGCGCCCCTGTCAAACGTGCTGTGATCTATGTCACCGCACAAGGCTTCTTTGAACTGCACCTAAACGGCAAAATGGTGAGCGACGAATTTTTCATGCCAGGTTGGACAGACTACCGCAAACGCATCTATTACCGCAGCTACGACGTGACGGACATGCTCAATCAAGGCCCCAACGCCATTGGGGCGATTCTCGGCGACGGCTGGTTTCGAGGCAATATTAGTAATCTCGGGCAAAATCAGTATGGTAAGCTCATCCGCCTGATGAGTCAGCTGCATATCGACTATGCCGACGGACGATCAGAGAGGATCCCTTCCGACAAAAGCTGGAGGGCATCGTTCGGGCCGATAATGGAGTCGGATATGCAGGCAGGGGAGACCTATGATGCCCGCCGCGAAATGCCTGGCTGGGATCGCTTCGGCTTTGATGACAGCAATTGGGCAGCAGTGGACTCCGGTTCAACCATCAAACCGATGATTCAGGCCTACCCCGGGGTTCCGGTTCGCAAGACGCAGGCGTTGCCTACGGTTCAACTCACCGAACCCACACCCGATGCTTACGTTTTTGATCTTGGACAGAATTTTTCCGGCTGGATCCGCCTGAAGGTGCGCGGGAATGCCGGTGACAAAGTCGTCATGCGCTTTGCCGAGATGCTCAATGCGGATGGAACGGTCTATACCGAGAATCTGCGTTCTGCGAGGGCGACCGATACATACATTCTCAAAGGGGGCGCCGAAGAGGTCTGGGAACCTCGCTTTACCTTTCATGGGTTCCGTTATGTCCAAATCACAGGTCTGAGCGGCAAGCCTTCACCAGAAATGGTGACCGGGATGGTGATTCATTCCGATGCTCCCATGACTAGCTCGTTCGAATGCTCGAATCCGATGCTGAACCAGCTACATCAAAATATCGTGTGGGGCCAGCGCTCCAATTACCTAGAGGTGCCCACCGACTGTCCGCAGCGTGATGAGAGACTGGGCTGGACAGGTGATACTCAGGTTTTCATCCGTTCAGGCTGCTACAATCAAGACGTGGCCTCCTTCTTCACCAAATGGATCGTTGACCTGATGGATACCCAGAACAGTGAGGGGACATTTGGTCAGCAAGCACCGGTATTTCATGGCCATGGCAGCCCGGCCTGGGCGGATGCGGGCGTGATATGCCCTTGGACCATTTACAGGGTCTATGGCGACTTGCGTCTGATCGAGCAGCATTATGACGCCATGGCTCGATTTATCGACTACTGCGCTCAGAAAGGTTTGAAAGGGCCGGGGGACAGGGGATTTGGAGACTGGTTGGCCGTTGGCTCGAAGACACCGAAGGAGCTCATCTCGGCAGCCTATTTCGGGTACTCGACCAGCCTGATGATCGAGATGGCTGACGCACTTGGCAAATCAGCCGATGCCGCACAATACAGAAAATTATTTCAGGATATCTGTGCTGAGTTTCAGAAGAGTTTTGTGGATGCCGATGGTAAGATCGCAGGCGATTCCCAAACCGGCTATTGCCTGGCACTGCATTTTAATCTGCTCACTGCGGTACAGCGCAAGCAAGCCGCCGCTCACCTCGTCAACAGGATCAAGGCTAAGGACACTCACCTGTCGGTCGGTTTTGTGGGCGTTTCGTTACTACTGCCCACGCTCACCGAGATCGGCCGTAGCGATCTGGCTTACCGATTGATCCAGAACAAAACCTATCCTTCGTGGGGATACTCGATTGAACAAGGCGCGACGACCATCTGGGAGCGCTGGAACAGCTACACGAAAGACAAAGGATTCGGCAACGCGGGGATGAACTCCTTCAACCACTATGCCTATGGGGCCTGCCATGAGTGGATGTTTCGCAGTATGCTCGGTATCGACAGCGACGGCGCCGGATTTAAGAAGATCGTGATGAAACCCGAGCTAGGCGAGGGGATCACTTGGGCCAAAGGGCATTACGATTCAATCAATGGACGGATCGGGAGTGACTGGGAAATCGAGGATGGAAACTTTCGGTGGAGTATCGTGGTACCGCCCAATACGATGGCCACCGTTTATGTACCCGCACAAACAGTCGAAGCGGTCCGTGTTGACGGACAAATGGACGGTTCATCTCCCGATGTGGAATTCCTGCGCATGGAGAAGGATCGCGCGGTATTCAAGGTGGGGTCGGGGCGTTACGAATTTGTGTCTAAACAAATGATTCAATCAGTCAGAGATAGAAAATAAAATGAAATACTTACGATATTATAAGCTTAGCATCGTTGCCGTTTGCGGCCTAGTGATTTCCACTGCGATGACTTCGGCCCGTTCGGTCGAACCCGCCAGCGCGGAGGCGCTGTATGCCGGGTTTACGGATCCGGCATCCCAATACGGCCCGCGCACCTGGTGGCACTGGGTCAATGAGCGCGTCAGCAAGGACGGGATCACCCAAGACCTCGAGGCCATGAAGACGATGGGCTACAAGGGCGCGCACATGATCAACCTGCCGTCGCTCGCCGTCGCCGGGACCATCGGGGATGATGTCGTTGGCAGCGATCTCTGGTATGAGAAGGTCGGCTTTGCCGCCAAGGAGTGTGATCGGCTCGGGCTGGAGTTCAGTTTCGGTAGCTGCCCGGGCTGGGTCGCCGGCGGCCCGTGGATTGCACCAGAGCAGTCGATGCAAGACATTTACTGGCGTCACAAAGTTGTGACGGGCCCGACTCAGGGCCCCATTCAGCTGCCGCAGCCGAATAAGACTCGAGGCTGGTATCGCGATGTCGCGGTGGTTGCCTATCCGTCCCTGCCGGGCGAGGCGCAGCCGCTGTCCTCCCTGGTCAAGCGTGTGCACTCAGAGGATTTGCCTGAGCTCGACTGGTCTGCGGCGATGGATGGTGACGGCGAAACCTACGTCGAGCTACCGGGCGCAACGCGTGGGGACGGCCCGCGTTCGGTGGTCTTTGAGTTCGCCGAGCCTCAGACGGTCCGTTCGCTGGATGTCGAGATGCAGGAAGACAGCGCCAGTCGCAGCTTTAAGCTCTACGGAAGTAACGACGGCAAGACTTGGCGTTATTTAGCGAACTTCCGCCGCTGGATTAAGCACTTTGATCCCCGCCGCGAGGAACTCGTTCAGGGGTTCCCGGATGCGACCGTGAAATTTGTGAAGCTCGAGATTCCGGCTGCGTCTCCCTCGACTGTGCCGATGAAGCTCTATGAGCTCAACTTCACCTCTGCTCGTTTGGCCAATATTTTTACCAAGTCGGCTCGGATGCGCACGCATCCAACCATTTCCGATCCCTCCAAGCAGGCCGTTCCCGCCGATCAGTTGATCAACGTGGATCAGATTCTCGACCTTTCGGCTTACCTGCAGCCGGACGGCACTCTGAACTACGAGCTGCCAGCAGGTGAGTGGACGATTCTTCGCTTTGGCCATACGAGCAATGGCAACTTGATTCATCCGGCCTCCGATCGTGCGGAAGGCTTGGAAGTGGATAAGCTCAGCAAGGAGGCGCTTACCCATCATCTGGACAACGGCGTGACCAAAGAAATCCTGGAGCGCATGGGCGAGCTGACAGGACAAACGGTGGTCGAAATGAGCATCGACAGTTGGGAGGCCAATTGCCAGACGTGGACCGCGAAATTCCCAGAGGAGTTCGAAGCGCGTCGTGGTTATGACATGACGAAATGGCTGATCGCCCTGACCGGCCGATTGGTCGGGAGCGTGGATGAAACAGAGCGCTTCCTCTGGGACTACCGCCGCACCATCGGTGACCTGCTGGCGGATAATTTCTACGGTGCCTTTGCCGATTATGTGAATGAATGGGGTGTGAAGCTTTCGGCCGAAGCTCCGGGCATCGGTATGCCGATCCATGGCGATTATATTGAGATGCAAGGCAAGGTGGACATTCCGATGGGCGAATTCTGGCTCGGCGGTGAGCCGAACGAAAAATACCCGCAGTGGCGGGGCGGCCAGGACAACACTAAAGAGGCGGCTGCGGCCGGCCACGTATATGGCAAAGAGGTGATCGCTTGCGAGGCATTTACCTCGTTTGCCCATCACGACGGCTTCACGCAGTATCCGGAAATTCTCAAGCCGGTCGGCGATCGCCAGTTCTGCAAAGGGATGAATGAAATGGTGTTCCATCGCTACGCACACCAGCCGGATGAGAAGGTGCCTGGAATGGGCTTAGGCCAGTTCGGCCTGAATCTGGAACGCACCACCACTTGGTGGGAGCCGGGCCGTGCGTGGGTCACCTATCTGCGACGCTGCCAATACATGTTGCGCCAGGGCCGCTTCTTCGCGGATGCTTGTTATTATTACGGTCAGGATGTCCCCGGCAGTGCGTGGTTCTTTTCACCAGGCGGATTGGATGAACGTAAAAAAATGTTGCCGGTTCTGCCGAAGGGCTACGACTACGACGTGTGTGACCACACCACCTTCAGCATG
>Ga0208544_10002043_pt1 | contig 13466 bp, 14 predicted proteins | sample DEB08_DNA_9_FD_184526 | JGI IMG/M metagenome (GOLD analysis project Ga0208544, IMG submission 184526) | Aqueous microbial communities from the Delaware River and Bay under freshwater to marine salinity gradient to study organic matter... | ecosystem: Environmental > Aquatic > Marine > Coastal ...
ACTAAATAATTATGAAATCTATTAATAAACGTTTTTATTTCGCATTTGTTTGTGCCCTATTATTTGTAGTCACTTCGTGTGAATCAGAAGATACTGACATCCTATTTTCAGACCTTGAAGTATTTGTTTCAGGCACCTTATCTGGAAACCCCAGAAGTGACCTTAAGGTTGCAATTTACGAGACTGAAGAGGATGCTATAAATGAGGTTAATGCGCTTACCTTTCCACAATTTACTGATAGTGCTGGTTATGCTTTTTTCCAAGATCTAGAGCCAGGTTTTCGCTATTGGGTTAGAGTAGATACAACATTAATACATAATATTAATGAAACTGAGCAACTCGATGAAGGATTTAACGAAATTAGTATGACTATTCTATAAAATAAATTAACTAATTTTAAATTCTTGATAAGATAAATAACTAAAAATATGCTTAAGAAGCATTTATACGAATAATTTAAAAATCGTTTCCGTACTTAATTATCTTAAAGTGTTATTAGTTAGAGCATTTAGATTAGATAGTCCAAAGTATTCTTCTACCATAAATTTTATTTCACCATTATTTCTTAAATTGGTATGATTAACTTAATAATTAGCCATAATGCTTTCCCCTAGTGTTATTATTTAAATAAATATTATTGAATATGAAACAACTATTAGTATTGATTGTTCTAAGCCTATCTTTTGTTTGTCAAGGACAAATAAATAATGTTAAGGATATTGATTATAATGATCTCGTGGAATTAAAGGGATTATTTTATTTAAAAAAAGACACGACATTAGTTACTGGGCGTGTCATTGATTACAATAGAAAAAAGGAAGCTAAACGCTATGTATTCATGACGGAAGGTAAACCAGAGAATTTAGGTTGGATTCAAATAAATCGTAATTATAAAAAAACACAAGAATCGGTATTGGGCACAGTTTTAACTGGAGCTGCTGTTGTAACTGGAGCTGTTATGGTTGCTTCTGGGAATAATCCTAATATTCCCATTGTGAACAGTAATAATCAAAATGAGAATACATCTAGCGCTTATCGTGAAATGGCAGAACGAAATGATATTTCGCAACAACTTAAAACGGACAAAGACGCGAGTATTGAATCCTCCGAGGGTAATAGTAATAATGTTCCTTTAAAAAGTAAGGGAAATTACATTAATGAGAAAAAAGATGGTGTTTGGGAAACCTATTATTCAAACGGAGAGCTTAAGAGTAAAGGAATTTATAGAGAAGATCATAAAGATGGTCTTTGGATAGGTTATGATGAAAATGGCGAGTTAGAGAGCGAGGTAAATTATAAAATGGGGAAAAAAGAAGGGCTTTTGAAAGTATTTCAAGCAGAAAATCTTCTGAAGGCACGAGTCAATTATAAAGATGGAAAGGAAAATGGTGCAGGTGAATACTATAATGAACATGGTCAAATTGAAATGAAAGTACATTATAAAGATGGTAAAGAGGATGGTGCTTTAGAATATTATAAGAATGGTCAGTTAGTGAAAATAGAATATTGGAAAGATGGCGTGCTAATTAATAATTAATACTATTATGCTAAATGACATAGATTCAGCTTAAATTAAATTGAATGAGAAAAATAAGCAGTTTAGCATTGATGCTTTTTTTGCAAATGCTATTTATACAAGCACAAGTAGTTACACCTGCAAACGATATTTTAAAATCGTGGGAGCAGCATCAAGAGATGGCAACAGCTTCAGTTTTTAAGGACTTACCATGGGGTTCTATAGGGCCTAAATCTCAAGGAGGTAGAGTAGAGAGTATTGTTGGTGTTTCGGGAGATCCTGCCATTATGTATGTTGGAATTGGGTCTGGAGGTGTTTGGAAAACTGTAAATGGAGGAGCAACTTGGAAACCCATTTTTGATGACCAAGCAACTGGAGCGATTGGTGATATTGAAGTAAGTACGTCAAATCCTGATTTAGTTTGGGTTGGAACAGGAGAATCATTATTATCTAAAACATCATTCCCTGGAATAGGTGTATTTAAATCTGAAGATGGTGGAGAAACATGGACGCATCAAGGGTTAACAGATTCTCATCATATCATGAGAATTGCCATTGACCCAAATGATAATCAAACAGTATTTGTTGCCGCAATGGGACATAATATTGCACCTAATACTGAAAGAGGCATTTTTAAAACAAGTGATGGCGGAAAAACATGGAAGAAAAGCTTATTCGTTAATGACCAAACTGGAGCATCTGATGTCATTGTAGATCCATATAACAGTAATCACGTTTTTGCAGCTATGTGGAATAGAAATGACGGAAGCGATAGTGGTATCTACAAAAGTATAGATGGTGGCGAAACATGGAAAAAATCAACATCAGGTTTCTTAAACGGAAAGCATACAGGAATTATAGGTTTAGATATTGCACCTTCCAATACAAATCACTTATATGCCATTGTGGATAATAGAGCGCCAAATATAGAAGATGGTGAGGAAAGAGGAGTTATTGGCTGCGAAGTATATACGTCTCTTGATTTTGGAGAAACCTGGACTAAAACGCATGAAGAGCCCTTATATATTTATGCAAGCCATGGATGGTCGTTTGGAGATATTAAGGTTGCGCCAATTAATGAAAATGAAATATATGCTTTGGGTGTTACTTTGCAAAAATCTTCTGATGGAGGAAAAACATTTAAGGAAGTAAGAGGTAATGTTACGCATCTCGTTGAAAATGATAGCAAGATCTTGCATTTGGATATGCATGATTTATGGATAGATGCTAAGCAACCAAATAGGTTATTATTAGGAAATGATGGAGGCATTTTCACTTCTTTTGACAAAGGAAAAGAATGGGTGCATCATAATACCTTACCTATAGCAGAGTTTTACACCATTTCAGTTGATCATCATGATACTAATATTGTTTATGGTGGCACACAAGATAATTCATCTTTATTTGGCCCATTAGATAACGACAATGACAGAAATAGTAAAGATCCTTGGAAGTATGTTTGGCTAGACAGATGGTCTGGAGGCGATGGATTTGAAACGTTTAGCGATCCAACTAATCCTGATATTGTGTTTTTTGAAAGCCAAGGAGGAGGGATGGTTCGAAAAAATATGAAGACTAATGCATCTGATTGGATACAGCCAAAAAATGTTGAAAATGAAGCTCCCAATAGATTCAATTGGCATGCGCCATTCTTATCTTCAATTCAAAATCCAAATGTCATTTATTCGGCGGGAAATAAAGTATTTAAATCATTAGATAAAGGAGATAATTGGGAATCCATAAGTCCTGATTTGTTTGCTGAATATTCGAAAAATAATTTAGAAGGTGTACTTACTGTATTAGCAGAATCATCATTCGATTCCAAAGTGTTAATTGTTGGGGGCAATCATGCTGAACTATTTCTAACTACAGATGGAGGTGAAAATTGGAAAAACTCAAATACTGGATTATTATCACATTTAAAATTAACAAGTATTGTCCCGTCAAAATTTAATAAAAATAGAGTTTATGTAACTCTTAACGATTACAACCACGACGATGCTTCACCTTACGTTTATATGTCTAATGACCTCTGTAAAACATGGCAATTAATTTCTAACAATATACCAACAGAAGCTACGCATATTATAGCCGAAGATCTTGAAGATGAGAATATTCTTTATGTAGGTACAGATTTAGGAGTCTATGTTTCTTTGGATAGAGGAACGCAATGGATGTCTCTAAGTAATAAGCTTCCTCCAATTGCGACGCAAGATTTGTTAGTTCATCAAGAAAGAGAGGAGTTGATTATTGCAACTCATGGTCGAAGTATGTATGCGATGGATGTAAGACCTATTAGAATGCTCAATCAATTAGAGAATGAGCAAAAAGCTTATGTATTCCCTATAAAAAATGCAGGATTACCAAGAGCGAGACATGCTTCAGGAGATTGGGATTTGGAAACTTCCCAACCTGCAAATGTCACTTTTTATATTCCTAAAAAGGAAAGGATTGATATCGTTGTAAAGGACGAAAATGGCAATGAGGTTTGGTCTTTTAACGAATCTTATAATGAAGGATTTCATACTGTGAACTGGGATTTGATTAAAGAACCATCAAGAACAACAAAAAGTGCGTATTTTAGAGGAACAACTTTTTATAAAGCTGGCGAATATCAAGTCATACTAAAAACAGGAAGTATAAATTTGACTGAAAAATTAATTATTGAACCCTTTTTAAAGAACGAATAGCTATGGCAAAACTACCAGGAATTTTTAATGATGTCATTGGTCCAATAATGCGAGGGCCTTCAAGTTCACATACGGCTGCTTCTTGGCGTGCTGCTAAAATGAGCATGGATTTATTGAATGAGCCACTAAAAAAGGCCATTATCGATTTTGATAAAAATGGTGCTTGGGCGCCTAATTATAGAGAACAAGGCACAACTTTAGGTATTGATGGTGGCTTATTAGGTTTAGATATGGCTGATGACAGAATGAAACAAACTGAAAAAGTTGCTTCAGAAAGAGGTATTTCTATTTCTTATGAAATCAATTCTTTCAAAACAAACCATGTCAATACAGTTCGTTTAAAGCTAGAAGGTATTAATGGTAAAACAGTTGAAGTTTTGGCAGCTTCATTAGGTGGAGGCTCTGTTGAAATTAGAGAAATTGACGGTTTTGAGGTGAAATTATGTGGTGATTTTTACGAGTTATTACTTTTTAATAATAAGAGCGATCCTTTTCCTGAAAACCTTGAATTAATCTTTCCTTTGTATAAATCTATTTCTGAATCATTCCATAATGATAAGCGATTAGTTAATATAAAATTATCTCAGGAAGTTTCGGAAAAAGCAATCAATCAATTAAAGAATACTAATGTTTTAGAGAAATTGATAATTGTTAATCCTGTGTTGCCAGTAATTTCTGGAAATGAAACAGCGTTACCTTTTTCAACCGTAGCATCTCTTTTGGAATATGCAGAAAAGGAAGATCTTGACTTGGCAGCTATAGGATTAATGTATGAAGTGTATCAAAGTGGATTACCAGAAGCTGAGGTTATTGAAAAGATGGAACATCTTGTCAACATTATTGAAAACAGTATAAAAACGGGATTAGCTGGAACTGTGTATGATGATCGTATTTTGCCACAACAATCACATTTAATTGATAAAGCTCATAAGAGAGGCAAGATTCTTCAAAACTCTATTATAAATAAAATCATTGCCAATGTCTCTGCAATTATGGAGTCTAAAAGTGCCATGGAAGTTGTAGTTGCTAATCCAACAGCTGGTTCTTGCGGTACCGTTGGTGGTGTTATGAGAGCTGTAGCAGACGATATAGGCGCTACTTATGAAGAATTAATACAAGCCTATTTTGCAACAGGAGTTATTGGAGCTTACTTTGCAATGGGACCAGGTTTTTCAGCAGAAGAACATGGTTGTCAAGTAGAGTGTGGAGCTTCTGCAGGAATGGCTGCAGCTGGAATAGTTCAACTATTTGGTGGAACGGCCAGACAAGCGGTTGATGCTGCTTCTATGGCCATTCAAAATATGATAGGCTTAGTTTGCGATCCAATTGCTGATCGTGTAGAAGCACCTTGTTTAGGTAAAAATGTAAGTGCTGCTGTCAATGCCTTATCTTCTGCAACCATGTCATGTGCTGGTTATAATGCGCTGATTCCATTAAATGAAGTTATTGAAACCGTGTCTTCAGTAAGCAGCCAAATGCCAACTTGTGTTAAGTGCACTGGTAAAGGAGGACTCGCCATAACAAAAACGGCATGTATGATAAAAGAGCAATTGGCATCAAATAAAAAGTCTCCAGTTCATAATTCATAAAATTTAACTACTTATTCACTAAATAATTTATTCTAATCGTTATATTTACAAAGATATAACGACTTATTATGATTACTGTAGAACAGGCTGTTCAAATAATTTCAAATAATGTAGATAAAACAACTATTTCTAGAGAAATAAATGTTTCTGATGCACTAAATGATGTGCTGTTTGATGATGTTATTTCACCAATCAATATGCCGCCTTTTAGGCAATCTGCAATGGATGGTTATGCTTTGAATTTACATGCTCCAGCGGTATATTCTATCATTGGAGAAGTGAAAGCTGGAGATGATTTTCATCCCATATTGAAGACTGGAGAAGCTGTGCGGATTTTCACTGGAGCGCCAGTTCCAGATGCTGCAAATGCAGTTATCATGCAAGAAAAAGTGAAAGTTGATGGAAGCATATTGAAACTAATGTTTTCTGTAAATGTAAATGATAATGTAAGGTCTTTAGGAGAACAAGCGATGAAAGGTGAAATTGCCTTAAAAAAGGGAACAAAGCTTAATCCAGCATCAATTGCCTTTCTTACAACTTTGGGAATTACAAAAGTAAAAGTTTATAAGAAACCAGAAATAGCAATTGTTGTTACGGGAAATGAACTTGCCAAAGCAGGAGAAGCATTGCAATATGGACAAATCTATGAGAGTAACGCTGTTATGTTGCGCGTAGCTTTAAAACAATTAGGATATGGAAAGGTATCCGTTCATAAAGTTGAAGATAATTACGAAAACACATTTCAGTTATTAAACAATGTCATTGAGCAACATGATGTGGTTTTAGTATCTGGAGGCATTTCGGTAGGCGATTATGATTTTGTGGGCAAAGCTTTAAATGAGCTTAGCGTACAAGAATTATTTTATAAAGTAAAACAGAAACCTGGTAAACCTTTATTTTTTGGAAAAAAAGAAGAGAACGTAATTTTTGCACTTCCAGGAAATCCTGCAGCAGCTTTGAGTTGTTTTTATATGTATGTACTTTCTGCATTAGAACTGTTATCTGGGAATATGAATTTTTCATTAAACAGAACTAAAGCATTATCAAATTCAGATTATATTAAACGAGGAGATAGAGCGCAATTTCTTAAGGCGATTTATGATAATGGGAACGTAGAAATTTTAGATGGACAAAGTTCATCCATGTTGCACACCTTTGCCTTGTCAAATGCCTTAGTGTACTTGTCAGAAACAGCTGAATCAATTACAAAAAACGATGAGGTCGAGGTCATACTTTTACCTATAAATTAATAGTATGGACTATAAAATTAAAAGCCGTATTTGGATTGAAGCAGATGGAAATATTTTGTTAGGTGAGGGTAGAGTAAATCTTCTTAAGGCTATTGACGAAGAAGGCTCCCTTTCAAAGGCAGCTAAAGTTTTAGGTATGTCTTACAAAAAAGCATGGTCATTGATTGATGCCGTAAATAAACGTGCTGAGAAACCTGTAACAACTTCAAGTATTGGTGGAAAAGGTGGAGGTGGAGCAGAGTTAACGGCTTATGGAAAATCATTGATTGAAGCCTTTGAAACTATTAATGAGAATTGTTGGGAATTTTTAGACAAACAAATTAAACAAACCAAGCTAAAGTGATATTAGACATTGAACATATTTGGTTGTTTCTTCTCACATTACCAATAATTGCATTTTTATATGCAAGTGTTGGTCATGGTGGAGCAAGTGGTTATTTAGCGCTCATGGCAATATTTTCGTTTGCACCTGAAACCATGAAACCTACTGCATTGTTGCTTAATTTATTTGTAGCAGGAATTGCCTTTTATCATTATTATAAAGCTGGGTTTTTTAATAAGAAATTATTTTTATCGTTTGCTGTAGCGTCAATTCCATTAGCTTTTATAGGCGGAATGATTCAAGTTGACGCCACTATTTATAAAAAAGTTTTAGCTGTTTTATTGATTTTCGCCATCCTAAAAATGCTCAATGTTTTTGGGAAAGAAAGTGACCAGATTAAAAATGTAAAACTTTGGCAAGGCTTAGTGGTTGGAGGAATAATAGGATTTTTCTCCGGATTAATTGGCATTGGAGGAGGCATTATTTTAACTCCAATAATTCTGTTATTGCATTGGGGAAAAATGAAAGAAGCCGCTGCAGTTTCAGCCTTATTTATTTGGGTAAACTCAGCCGCTGGCTTAATTGGTCAAGTGTCAAGTGGAGTTGAAATTTCATCACAAGCTTTTATTTTGGTTGCTATTGCGTTAGTTGGTGGATTTTTAGGAAGTTATTATGGAAGTAGAAAATTCAATAATTCATTATTAAGATATATGCTTGCCTTTGTATTAATCATTGCTTCAATAAAATTATTTTTTGTGTAAATGGTTGCTAAAAATAAAATAACAGGAATTGTTTTAGCTGGAGGGAAAAGCTCAAGAATGGGTTCTGATAAAGGTTTGCTCAAAATTGAAAACAGGACTTTTGTGGAGTGTGTGATTGATGCCATGAAGCCTTTAATTGATGAAATTATTATTGTTAGCAACAACCCTGAATATGATCAATTTGGTTATCATAGAGTTGAAGACGACATTAAGGATTCAGGACCTTTAGCTGGTCTGTATTCTGGTTTGAAACATTCAAATACTGAACATAATCTGGTTTTAAGCTGTGATATTCCATTGATGAAAGCTGAAATCTTAGAAAAGTTGATTGATGCTGATTATAAGAATTATGAGGTTGTTCAGATACAAAGTCAACAGAAAACAATGCCATTAATAGCTATTTATAATAAACAATGTGCAGAGACGTGTTTGCAATTATTACAACAAGGAGAAAAACGACTTCGTGTTGCTGTTAGTCAGTTAAAGGTCAAAACAATATTAGTAGATTCTGAATTTGATGTATTAGTAAAAAACGTAAATACTAAAGAGGATTTAAAAACAATAAACCATGCAATTGAACATTAAATATTTTGGGCGCATTGCAGAAATTACAAATTGTAATGAAGAAACTTTTGAGTTTTCAAAAGCGACAATATCAAAGTTGCTAGAGCTTCTATTTGCGAAGTATCCTGAGTTGAAGACTAAAGATTTTCAAGTTGCTCAAAATCAAGAAATTGTTTCTTTAGAGACTATGGTGTCAGGTGAAGATTTAGCATTATTGCCACCATTTTCAGGAGGTTGATTATGAGTAGATATAATAGACATATCATTTTATCAGACGTTGGTCAACAAGGTCAAGACAAGTTGTCAAGAGCCAAAGTATTGGTTGTTGGAGCTGGAGGTTTGGGTTGTCCAGTATTACAGTATTTGGCTGCCGCTGGAATAGGTACGTTGGGAATTATAGATTTTGACGATGTCGATATTTCCAATTTACAACGTCAAATCCTCTTTGGAACCGAGTCACTTGGCACCAATAAGGCGCTTGCAGCTAAAGGGCGTCTTGAAGATTTAAATCCGACTATAAAAATTGAAGCAATCACTAATCGATTAACTTTTAAAAATGCATTAAGCCTATTTCAAAACTATGATATTATCGTAGATGGCACTGATAATTTTGCAACACGTTATCTAATAAATGATGCGGCAATTAAGTGTAATAAGCCAATTGTTTATGGAGCTATTTATAAGTTTGAAGGTCAGGTTTCTGTATTTAATTATAACAATGGACCGAGCTATCGTTGTTTGTTTCCTATTCCACCAAAAGAAGGTTCAGTAGCAAACTGTTCTGAAGTTGGAGTACTAGGTGTGTTGCCAGGAATTATTGGTACTATGATGGCCAATGAAGTGATTAAAATAATCTTAGAATTTGATCATGTATTGTCAGGAAAATTACTGTGTTACAATTCAAGAACAGCAGACATATCAACTTTAAAAGTGAACAGAAATCAAAGTGAGTTTGACAACGTTTTGGATTATGAAAAACTAACTGATGTTTATGAAAATGAATCGTGTGAAGTTTCAATTAAAGACATTTCAGAAGAAGAACTTTCAACCATAAACAACATACAATTTATTGATGTTAGAGAACCTCATGAACAACCAAAACTGGAAATGAAAAATTGTATCGAGATTCCGTTAGGCGAACTCGAAGGCAATTTAAACTTGTTAGACACTGATAAAGCACAAGTGGTGTTTTGTCAATCTGGAATACGAAGTAAAAGAGCAGCAGAATTATTAATGAAGGAAGGATTTAATAACACCTTTAGTTTCAAAGGAAGCGTTTTGGCAATTATTGAATCTCAAAAAATAAAAACACGATGAAAGAACATAAACCAAAAAACGTATTCGTAGAAGGAGCGATTTCTTCTGAATTCATAGGCAATTCAATAGCCAAGCATCAATCTAAAACAAGTATTGGAGCGCACAATATTTTTTTAGGTCAAGTAAGAGCTGATAATATTGATGGTAAAGTGGTTTCAGCTATAGAATATACTTCATATGAAGAAATGGCTAATGAAAAATTTCATAAGATAAGGGAAGCCGCATTTTCTAAATTCAATCTTACATGTATGCACATTTATCACAGTTTAGGAACTGTTAAAGCTGGTGAAATTTGCTTGTTTGTTTTTGTGTCTTCTCCAAGACGCAAGGAAGTATTTAAAGCATTGGAATATGTGGTTGAAGAAATAAAAGCTAAAGCTCCAGTTTTTGGGAAAGAAATTTTTGAAGATGAATCGCATCAATGGAAAGTTAATAGTTAAATAATGGTAGATATAACAAACAAATCAAACACACTACGTATTGCAACTGCTCAGGCCATAGTTAAGGTTAGTAAATCTGAAACTATTGAAGCAATTCAAAAGGATACAGTCCCAAAAGGGAATGTGTTTGCAATGAGTAAAGCTGCTGGACTACTTGGTGTTAAAAAAACACCAGATATTTTACCAGATTGTCATCCTTTGCCAATAGAGTATACAGGAATTGATTATGAAATTAATGGTTTGGAAATTACTGTGACATGCACTATTAAGACTATTTATAAAACTGGTGTTGAGGTTGAAGCTATGCATGGAGCTTCAGTTGTTGCATTAAACATGTATGATATGTTGAAGCCAATTGACAAAGGTGTTGAAATTCATCATATTAAGTTGTTGCATAAAAAAGGAGGAAAATCTGATTTTAAAGATCGATTTAGAAAAGAGCTAAAAGCTGTTGTAATTGTGTGTTCTGATTCCATTTCAAAAGGACAAAAAGAAGATAAAGCAGGAAAGGCTATAATTGAAAAATTGGAATCATGTAATGTTTCTATCTTTGATTATATCATTATTCCAGATGAAAAAGAAGAAATACAAAACAAGGTGAAACATTATGAAAGTTTAGGAACTAATCTTATCATATTTACTGGAGGAACAGGCTTATCTAATCGTGATGTAACTCCAGAAGCCTTAGAAGGTTTAATAGAAAGAAAAATCCCAGGAATTGAAGAGGCTATTAGAAATTATGGGCAAAACAGAACGCCTTATTCCATGTTATCTCGAAGTGTGGCTGGAACTATAAATAATACATTGGTTTTGGCTTTGCCAGGATCTACTAATGGAGCAAAAGAATCTATGGATGCTATTTTTCCAGCGGTTCTTCATGTATTTGGAATATTAAAAGGAGCAAGACATAATTAATGGAAGCCCATAATGGGCATTTGAAAAGAAAGGTTAATACTAATTGTTATAAATATTCTATATCAATGGTTTATAAACTTCTAAAACAATGAAGATACAAAATAAGATATTACAAGATTCGTTTGGTAGACAACATACCTATTTACGTATTTCTTTGACTGAACTTTGCAATTTACGATGTACCTATTGCATGCCCGCCGAAGGCATTCAATTGTCACCAAGATCACATATTATGAATTATGATGAAGTGTTCGAAATTGCAAAAACCTTTGTGGATCATGGAGTCACAAAAATTCGACTTACTGGAGGAGAGCCTTTAGTGAGAAGAGACGCGGATGTGATTTTGAAAAAACTATCAACCCTTCCAGTAGAATTGTCAATTACATCTAATGCTGTAATAATTGATCGTTTTATTGATGTTCTGAAAGAATGCAATATCAAAAACATCAATGTGAGTTTGGATTCTTTAGATGCTGAAAAATTTAAGGAAATAACGCGACGTAATGATTTTGAGAAAGTGTATAAAAATATTATGCTTTTAATCGATGAAGGATTTAATGTCAAATTGAATTCTGTACTGATAAATGGGTTTAACGATAATGAAATTATTGATTTTATAGAGTTTACAAAAGAGTTGCCAATTTGTGTCCGCTTTATTGAATTCATGCCCTTTGATGGTAACAAATGGGATAAAGCAAAAATGGTATCTTATGCTCAAGTGATGGAATATGTTAATTCTAATTATGATGATAGTAAAGTTATTCGAATGCAAGATGCACCAAACGATACTTCTAAGAATTATAAAATTGAAGGATATAAAGGGTCTTTTGCCATTATTAGTTCTGTGACCAATCCGTTTTGCGATTCTTGTAATAGAATACGTTTAACGGCCAATGGTAGATTGAAGAATTGTTTATTCTCTTCTTCTGAATCCGATTTATTAACAGTATTACGAGAAGGTAAATCTATAGAGCCAATCATTCAAAAGGCTGTTCAATCTAAGCTAAAAGTTAGAGGAGGAATGGATACGATGGAGAAATTAGAGCAACCAGATTTACATGGTAAAAACAGAAGTATGATTGCTATTGGTGGTTAGCTTTATACAGTATTTCATAATCTTCTTTGGTGTCAATATCAGCAATTAAATGATTGGCATTTACTGTGATGACATTTTCAATATGGTCTGTAATGACTTTTTTTGCGCCTTTGTCTTGATTCAACTTAGATAATTCTTCAAAATAACAGCTGTCAAATAAAGCAGGAACACCTAACTTTTTAGATTCATAAATCGATGCAATAATTTGATTGCTTCCAGCTTTAAATAGTCTGATAAAATCATTTAAATAATTAGAATCAACTAATGGTTGATCTGAAAGAATAATCAGTACACCATCAAATTTTTGTTTAGTTTCCATAATAGATTGTACTCCACAGGCAATTGATGAACCTAAACCTAGCTTCCAATTTTTATTGAAAATAACACCAATATCATTATGCTGAATTTTAGATTTGATGAGTTCATAATTTGCACCTAAAACGACAAAAGTCTTCAAACTGTTAATTTTGGTTGCAGTATTTATAGCATGATTAAGCAAAAAAGTGTTTTTCCAAGGTAATAACTGTTTTGGTTCTTCCATTCTTGAGGAGTTTCCAGCAGCCAAAATAAGTACTGCAATATTAGGTTTACTATTCAAAACTAGTTCGTAGTTATTCTTGAGTGAATTCCAGAACGTTTTTCTTTTAGCGACATTGGTGTTTGTTGTCTTATAACAGATAATATTTCCGAAACAATTGATATGGCAATTTCTTGAGGTGTTTCTGCACCTATATTCAACCCAGCTGGGCCATAAATGTTTTCAATAAAAGATGCTTCAACGTCAGGACAATACTCCATAAATTGAGAAAGTAATTTTTCGCGACGTTTTGATGGTCCTAAAAGTCCTAAATATGCAGGTTTTGAATCTTTTAATTCTAATAAGTATTTTAAATCATTGGCAAAATTGTGAGACATGATCACAATGGCAGTTTCTTCATCAATTGAACTTAACTCAAGAGCATCAGGTGAAACTGAATAGAAGGCTGTTGCTCCAGGAAAATTTCCG
>Ga0208544_10002044_pt1 | contig 13466 bp, 15 predicted proteins | sample DEB08_DNA_9_FD_184526 | JGI IMG/M metagenome (GOLD analysis project Ga0208544, IMG submission 184526) | Aqueous microbial communities from the Delaware River and Bay under freshwater to marine salinity gradient to study organic matter... | ecosystem: Environmental > Aquatic > Marine > Coastal ...
CTCAAGTGCAGGATAAAGGATTTCTTCGACCGCAGGGTTCAGGCGGTGGATTTCGTCAATAAACAGCACATCGCGGGCTTCGAGGTTTGTCAGGATCGCCGCGAGGTCACCCGCCTTAGCCAACACAGGGCCAGAGGTCATGCGAAAATTCACACCCAATTCCCGCGCCATGATCTGCGCCAGCGTCGTTTTCCCTAAACCGGGTGGGCCATGGAACAACGTGTGATCCATCGCCTCGCCACGGCGGCGCGCACTTTCAATAAAGACGGACAAGTTCGCGCGCGCTTCTTTTTGACCAATAAACGCATCAAGCGTTTGGGGGCGCAGCGCGCGGTCGTTGTCCTCGGGCTGCGGATCGGGGCGCAAAGTGGGGTCAGGTTGGTCCATCGGCTATCCCTACCCCGTTGGGGCCAACAGCTTCAAGGCCGCACGGATCAAGGCAGAGGTATCTGCATCAGGCGCGTCACCTGCAGCTTGCGCCACGGCCCCCGCCGCATCCCCGGGGGCGTAACCCAGATTGCCTAATGCTGACAGTGCCTCTGATTGTGCGGGATTGGCTTTGCGCGGTGTCGATGTGCGCACTGGCGTCGGTTCTGAAACCTCGATCACATCATCACCCTGCGCCTCGGAAATTGTGCCGCCCATTGCCATGACACCTGGCGCTTTGTCTTTAAGCTCGATCGACACCCGCTGCGCGGTTTTAGGACCGACGCCCTTGGCCTTGGCCAGCGCGTTCCAGTCGCCCAGTGCGATAGCACGGCTGACTCCATCCGCACCAAGCGTGCCCATGATCGCCATAGCCGCCTTCGCGCCGATGCCCTGAACCGACATCAAAAGGCGGTGCCATTCTTTTTCGACCAAGGTCGTAAATCCAAACAGTTGCAGATTGTCTTCACGCACCAACAAATCTGTAAACAACGCCACCGCTTCGCCATTGGCAGGCAATCCCGCCATCACGCGGTCAGAGACATAGACAAGGTACCCGATCCCGCGCACATCAATTAAAATATGGTCTGTGCTGCGGTATTCCAGACGGCCCGCGATTTTACCAATCATGCGCCTGCCCTCGCCAATGCTTTGGCCAACGTACTGGACGATTGGGCGTGAAAGGAATGACAGATCGCAATCGCCAATGCATCCGCCGCATCAGGCCCCGCGAACTGCACTCCCGGTAATTGAACTTTCACCATATGCGCGACTTGCTGTTTGTCGGCGTGACCCACACCAACCACCGTTTTCTTGACGGCATTCGGAGCATATTCGCCAATACTAATCCCCGCCTGCGCAGGCACCAACATCGCGATGCCCCGGGCTTGGCCAAGTTTCAGTGTGCCGACCCCGTCTTTGTTCACAAAAGTCTGCTCAACCGCGGCAGTCTCTGGTTGGTAGGTCAGAAGCACATCAGTCAGTTGCTGGTGTAACGACAACAGGCGCGATCCAAGATCGGTTCCGGTCGAATGACAAATGCCATTGGCGACATGGCTGATTCGAGATCCAACCACATCAATGACGCCCCAACCCATGTTCCGCAGTCCCGGATCAATCCCTAAAACACGCATTGCTCGCCTCTTTTTTATTATTATCTGAACTTGGTTAGCACAAAAGGCGAACAAAGACCAAGACACTTCGCAAGCCCAGTTGACGCAGCGTCGCCGCAATTGGGGTCAGAAAGCGTCACCTGAAGTGTCAAAGTCGACAGAATTAGTGCTATATAAACAAAGGGTTTGCGCGCATTCATGCACAAAAATTAGGCATGCTGAAAACGCATATGACATATGTCGAAATGGCACTGGTGGTCGGGTCACTTCCCTCCTAGATGCCCCTCATCAGATTAACGCTGCAATGCAGCAAGAAACTTAAGGAATATGGCCATGGCCGCTTTTGACACATCCCGTCCTGCTTCTGGTCTCTCCGCAGGCAACGTATCAACAGTTTTCATCAACATGTTCAGCGCTTTTGCTGCATGGAATGACGCGCGCGTCACACGCAATTCATTGTCCAAGCTGACAGCACGTGAGTTGGACGATATCGGCCTGACATATGGCGACATCGAAGATATTGCGACACGCGTCGCACGCTAAACGAATACATCATTGAAATGCGAAAGGCCGCGCTTTACCAGCGCGGCCTTTTCGTTTTCATTATTCGTTCACTTACTGTGGAAGAATTGTCGCAATACCACCAGCGACGATCGTCGTGACCGGATCAGGTTGCATAACCCACGCCCCAACTTGTTCCACAACGGTACCGGACTGCAAAGCGGTCAGGCGCTCTGTGTATCCTGCGTCACCAATGTAGGCCAACAACAAACCCTTGAACAAGAAGCCAAGCGCCAGAACAATGATCAGGCCCTTGAGGGGGAACTTAGGTTTATAAAGGCGAGGACGCGCAACAATCAGGCCGTCGGACTTAACAGTCCGGACAACACCGTTTGACATCTTGTCGTGACGACGCACGATACGCTTTAATCTTTTGTCGAATGGGACGTTGGCTTGCACCGGGAGACCCTCCAGAAATTAACTATACTAATTACGAATATACTTTCTGCCTTAATGAAGCCTTAAACAAGTCTTTTTGATCGATTTGGGCCATTTACCATCTTAAATCAGCCTTTTTTCGCCAAAACTAGTGTCGCCCAGTCTACAATCGACCGATTTTCGATTAATTCGAACCCATTTTGATGATAAACTGAAACGACCTCATCGGCTTGTTCGTTCAAAATACCCGAGAGAATCACATACCCTCCCGTGCTTACATGCCGCCCCATATCAGGCGCGAGGCCGATCAGAGGGCCTTTGAGAATGTTGGCAAAGATCAAGTCATAGGGGCCTCCATTTGCCAGTTCGGGCGCTTCAAAACCCGGCGCTACAAGACAGTTGATGCGGTCGCGCAGATTATTGCTCAACACGTTGGCTTGGGCCACTTCAACAGCGACCGGATCGATGTCGCTGGCCAAGATCATATCAGGCAACACTTTGGCAGCTGCCATTGCGAGTACGGCCGTGCCGCAGCCGATATCCAAAATCCGCCCACCTTTGAACCCTAGGTCCATTAACGCGTCGAATGCTTCTAGGCAGCCTTTTGTGGTGCCGTGATGACCCGTTCCGAACGCCATTGCCGCATCGATTAACAGCGGGATCTTGTCCATTGGCACCTTGTCTGCGTCATGCGATCCGTAGACAAAGAACCGCCCTGCTGCGACGGGCGCCAATTCGCGCTGCACTTTGGACACCCAATCCTGATCGGGGATTTCCGAGATGTTGAATGGTTTGGCTTGATGCAAGGCCGAAAACACAGCCAATGCCGCCGCGTCTGGCGTTTGCGTGAAATAGGCCGCGACCTCCCACAGACCCGAACCGTCTTCGATCTCGAAAACACCGATGCCTGTCGGCTCAGGCACCAGCCCTTCAAGTGTCTCTGCTAATTGGTAGGCAGGATCTTCGCCCGCGATGGTTGTCAGTGCAGCATATGTGGTCATTTTGGCGCCCTTCGCGTCTGTCCCGCTCCCGTTATTGCGCAGGCCCGACAGCGTCAAGGCAATGGCGCGTGCGCTTTGATGCACTTTACCGCTTCTGCCGCCCATGCGGCATAGACATCAGGTCCGGGGTGAAATCCATCAGACGCCATGCTGTCAGCTTGTAAGGTTTGGCTGAAGGCCAGCCCAGCGCAGCCAGCACGCTGATCCACCATTTGCCGCAAAGCCTTATCGAACCGCATTGCTTGTCGGCCCAGTAGCCACCGAAGTGGATATGGCAGGGCCGGAAAATCCTTAACTGGCGGCAGGCCTGATATGATGACCAATCCGGCTTGGCGTTGCGACTGCAGGTGATCAAGCATTTGTGCCTGCTGCCAAAGGAACCGCCGCAGCGATGTACCTTTTGTGACGTCATTCACACCAAAGGCCGTGAGAACAACGTCATATTGGTCCGAAGCGAGGTCAGGCAGCCAGCCCAGCGCATCAACTGTGCGCGCGCCTGTGACAGCCACAAGGTCATAGTGAACGGTGAAATCATCACAAAGCGTTTGGGTGATCTGCCCCAAAAGCGCATCCGCTTGTGTAGCAACCCCCACGCCTGCGGCGGAAGAGTCGCCGATGATGAGCAGGCGCAGACTTGGGCCAGAACCACAGCTACCACTGCGCGCGCCCTGCGGTTCTGGCAGTTTGACAATACGATTGCGAACGAAAAGCGCTTGCCCAATCAAAACAGGCAGCAAAACAATCCGCGCAACGATATCAAGCATCATGGTGTTCGCTTACGCGCCGACCCCAATCGGGCAGGTCACCCCGGTGCCACCGATCCCGCAATAACCACTCGGGTTTTTGGCAAGGTACTGCTGGTGATACTCTTCCGCAAAATAGAACGTCGGCGCGCCGACGATCTCGGATGTAATCACACCAAAGCCTGCTTCGGACAAGCGCGGTGCAAAGGCGGATTTAGATGCTTCGGCCGCAGACTGCTGCGCACTCGAATAAGTGTAGATGCCAGAGCGGTACTGCGTACCCGCATCATTGCCTTGGCGCATGCCTTGGGTCGGGTTGTGGCCTTCCCAAAATACCTGCAGCAGTTCGTCATATGAAATAACGGACGGGTCAAACACGACGCGAACGACCTCGTTATGGCCGGTCTTGCCGCTGCAAACTTCTTCGTATGTCGGGTTCGGAGTATAGCCGCCGGCATAGCCAACCATTGTGGATTGCACCCCGCCCAGCTTCCAGAACATCCGCTCAACGCCCCAAAAACAGCCCATACCGAACATCGCCTCTGCGAGGCCTTCGGGGGCATTTGCGACGATTGGCGTGCCGTAGACAAAATGGGTTTGTGCAGTCGGGATCGCTGATGCGCGTCCTGCGAGTGCAGCCTCTGGCGCGACCATTTCGGATTTTGAACGGTTCATGAAAAACATTTGCGGCCTCCTGTTAGGTTCGACAAGGATATAAGGCGGATGTGCGCATTTACTACTCTGCAGCGCTCAATAATCGCCCTTGGAACACGGTCTCGTGACCGGGGGCTGGATGGCGCGGGATCATCAACGACAAAAGCAGCGATATGATCGCCATGCCAGCAGCAAGCAAAAACACCATGCCGGGTGATTGCAGCCAAACATATCCGAGTAGCGCAGGCAAAAAGACTGCTGCGATATGGTTGATCGTAAAGGCCACTGCGGCAGTCGGTGCAATATCTTGCGGGTCAGCGATTTTCTGGAAGTATGTCTTGATCGCAAGAGCGAGGCTAAAGAACAGGTGGTTCACAACATAAAGTACCGTCGCCAACACCACGCCCCAGCCGAAATAATAGATGCCGCCGTAGGCGAAAAACACCAGACACAGCCCGGCATATTCGAACACTAACGCACGGCGTTCGCCAAAGAATTGCACCAATCCACCCAAAAGCGGGGCCACGAACATATTGATCAGTAAAGTCACCATGAACAGCTTGGTGATGTCATCAACCGCAAAACCAAACTGTTCGACCATCATAAAGCCCGCGAACACGACAAAAATCTGACGCCGCGCGCCAGACATGAATTGCAAGGCATAATACAGCCAATAACGCTTGCGTAGGATCATCTTTTTGATTTGCGGATGCGGGGCCTCGAATTGCGGATAGGCTAGCAGGCAGATCGTGGCGACAACGGCGGTGAACCCGCCAGAGAGCCAATAAACGATACTATATGTTAGCCCGAAACGCTCCCAACTGATCACAATCAGCAGGTAAACCACTAAAGTTGCGGCAGACCCGGCTGACAAAATCCAACCCAGCGTTTGTGGTGCTTTCTTTTTGTCGATCCACTGCAATTGCAGTGATTGGTTTACCGTTTCGTAATAGTGGAAACCGATTGAAGACAACATCGTGACCGCCAAAATCCCGCCCATTTGGGGGAATTGCGCAGTCACCGCTGTGGCCGCACCCAGCATAATCAGCGCGACAAGTCCTAAAACCTGTTCGCGGATAAACATGATCAGGGCGATCACACCAATCGCAAAGAACCCCGGAATTTCGCGGACCGTATGCAGCCAACCAATGTCAGATCCGTCAAAGCCTGCCACCTCAATCACAAAGTTATTCAGCAGCGCGGACCATGTCGCAAAGGCAATTGGCATCGCCATTGCCATAACAAACAACAGCGTTGTCGGCCTGCGCCATAGTGGCAGGGTATGGGCATCTTCAAGGCGAACAATATTCATACCCGCAGACCTACGCCTGTTGTTTCGTGAAAGCGAGAGGGCTTAGTCGTAGGCCGCGTCCACGATGAATTCGACCTTCAATTCTGGACGCGCCAGCTTGGCTTCGCCGCAAGCGCGTGCAGGTGCATGACCGCTGGGAACCCAGTCGTTCCAAACCTCGTTCAGTCCTGCGAAGTCTTTCATGTCCGCCAACCAAATCGTGACCCGCAGCATGTTTTCGCGCGATGATCCGGCTTTTTCCAGCAAGGCATCAACCTTGTCCAAACAAATGCGCACCTGCTCTTGGATCGTGTCACCTTCGGCGACCTGACCGGTCAGGTATGCCACCCCATTGTGCTTTACGATTTTGGAAGAGCGTTCGCCGGTTTCAATACGTTCAATCATTCTGGGTTCCTCTTTGGATCATCATTACGCGCATCAAAGTGATACCGTCCGCGCTTTGGGTCTTATGAACGCGGTATCGCGGCGAAAGCAAATGCAAACATATTTCGATTTTGCAATACAAAGCTAGTTAGATTGATCCACATCAAGGTTTTCTATCGCAACTCCCTTAGAACAGACTCAGCGAACAGAAACTTTCTTTAGGCCAAAAAATGTCTTCAACAGATCCGCAGCCGCTTTATGCCCCGCGTGAACCTATTTTTCCGCGCAGAGTAAAAGGCTTTTACCGCAATCTAAAATGGTGGGTGATGGGGATCACTTTGGGTATTTATTACCTGACCCCGTGGATTCGTTGGGACCGTGGGCCGAACCTGCCCGACCAAGCGGTGTTGATTGATATGGCCCACCGCCGTTTCTATTTCTTCTGGATCGAGATCTGGTCGCACGAGTTCTATTTCGTCGCGGGTCTTTTGATTATGGCCGGGCTTGGACTGTTTCTATTCACGGCGGCACTTGGACGGGTTTGGTGTGGCTATACTTGCCCCCAAACTGTCTGGACCGACCTGTTTATCCTTGTCGAGCGCTGGATCGAGGGCGACCGCAACGCACGGGTCCGCCTGTGGAAAGCGGATTGGAGTTTTCACAAAATCCGCCTGCGCCTATTTAAATGGACCGTTTGGTTGCTAATCTCGGTGGCGACGGGTGGTGCGTGGGTGTTCTATTTCGCCGATGCGCCGACTTTGGCCGTTAGCCTTGCAACCTTCACCGCACCTGCCGTCGCGTGGGCCACAATTGCCGTGCTGACTGCAACAACATTCATATTCGGCGGCTTTATGCGCGAACAAGTGTGCAACTACATGTGCCCTTGGCCCCGTATTCAGGCCGCAATGATGGACCCCGAAACACTGACTGTCGCTTATCGCGAATGGCGTGGCGAACCGCGCGGCAAGCAGCGCGTCGAAGGTGCGGGCGATTGCATTGATTGCATGGCTTGCGTGAATGTCTGCCCAGCGGGCATCGACATTCGCGATGGTCAACAGATGGAGTGCATCACTTGTGCGCTGTGCATTGATGCCTGCGATGACATCATGGCGAAGATCGGCAAACCGCGTGGATTGATCGACTACCTTGCATTGTCTGATCAGGACGAAGAGGCCAAAGGCAAACCAGCCAAGCGTATTTGGGAACATGTCTTGCGCTTTCGGACCATGCTTTACACGACCCTTTGGGCTTTGATTGGTGTAGGTCTGGTTGTGGCACTGTTTGTGCGCGCTGACATCGAAATGACGGTCGCACCTGTGCGCAACCCGACATTTGTAACTCTGTCAGACGGCACGATCCGCAATATCTACGACATCCGCCTGCTCAACAAGAATGGCGAGGACCGCGAGTTTCATCTGTCCCTTACCTCGGACGCGATCTTGCGGATCGAACTTGAGGGGACATCGCAGTTGGTTGTCACGGTCCCCGCAAATGAAACATTTCTACAGCGCGTTTACGTATCGGCCCGCCCAATTGATCCGGCGGCGAGCGTTGACCGAACCGATCTTCGGTTCTGGGTCGAAGACCTGATTTCAGGCGAACGCGCCCACAAAGACGCAATCTTCAACGGAAGGGCACAATAATGACACGTGAATTTACTGGCTGGCACATGTTGGGCCTGATGATTGGTGGTTTTGGTATCATCATCGCGGTGAACCTGACACTGGCGTGGAATGCCGTTGCGACCTTCCCTGGCCTTGAGGCCCGCAATTCCTACGAGGTAAGTCAAACCTTTCAAGCCGACCGCGCAGCACAAAACGCACTGCGCTGGGATGTCAGTGCGGACATCGACGACGGTCTTTTGACGGTAACTGTCCTTGATCATCGCGGTGAACCCATCGAAGTTGAAGTCACGCGCGCCATCCTTGGCCGTGCGACCAACACCAGCCAAGACAGCACGCCCGCATTTGTCTGGAACGGCACCGAATTGGTGGCACCTGTTGCTATGCACGAAGGCTACTGGAATTTGCGCCTTGAATTGATCGCTCCTGACGGTACGAAATTTCGCCGCCGCTTTCCGCTGACCGCGAAATGAGCGACGCCGCCTTTTGTCCAGCTTGCGTTGGGCTGCCAGAAGGGCAGCTTGAAAAAGCGGCATCCAATGGCACCAACCAGATCGTTTTGTCGTTACCCGGTATTCACTGTGTTGCCTGCATCAACGGGGTCGAGCGCAGCTTGCGCGCACTCGAAGGTGTCGCAAACGCGCGGGTAAATCTCAGCATGAAGCGGGTCACGATCGGCACCAACCAGCCCGTGTCACCCGAAACCCTGATTGACACGCTTGAGATGGCAGGGTTCGAGGCCCGCATTCTGGACAATAGCCTGCTAGGTTCCGACGCCGACGAATACGGGCGTGGCCTGATGACCCGCCTCGCTGTGTCCGGTTTTGCGAACATGAATATCATGCTGCTGTCCGTCGCGATCTGGTCCGGTGCGATCGGTGCGACAATGCAGCTGTTCCATTGGATCACAGCGATGATCGCGATCCCGACACTGCTCTATTCCGCCCAACCTTTCTTTGAAAGCGGCTGGCGTTCGCTGAAAGCGGGCCGGTTGAATATGGACGTGCCAATTGCGTTGGCGATCATTCTGGCCTCTGGCATTTCGCTTTATGAGACGATTTATGGCGGGCATCATTCTTACTTTGACGCAGCCGTCACACTGACGTTCTTCCTGCTCATTGGCCGCTACCTAGATCACCGCAGCCGCAAAGCTGCCGCCTCCGCCGCCGCGCAACTTTCCGCACTTGAAGTACCGCGCGTCATGCGGTTGCGCGACGGCGTGCGGCAAATGGTGGATTTCGCAGATTTGGCGATTGGCGATCTGATTCAAGTCTTGCCCGGTGGGCGCATTCCCGTTGATGGCAAAATCACCGACGGTATCAGCCAAATTGACCGCTCGCTTTTGACAGGTGAAAGCCGCCTGAGCGACGCAACTACGGGGACCTCGGTCACCGCAGGCGAGGTCAATATGACCGGTCCGCTCACGATCCGCGCGACCACGGTCGGTTCGGACACAACGCTGCGCAAGATGGTCACGATGGTTGATGAGGCCGAAGCGGTGCGCAATCGCTACACGGCAGTCGCCGACAAAGCCGCTGCGATTTATGCGCCTGCCGTGCATCTGCTGGCACTGTTCGCATTTATCGGCTGGATGCTGTATTCTGCCGATCTGCGTCTGTCGCTGAACATCGCGGTCGCGGTTTTGATCATCACTTGCCCTTGTGCGATGGGCCTTGCTGTCCCTGCAGTGTCGACCACCGCCGCTGGGCGTTTGTTCCGTGCGGGTCTGTTGGTCAAAGACGGCACAGCGCTGGAACGTTTGGCCGAAGTCGATACGGTTGTATTCGATAAAACCGGTACGCTGACCATGCCCGCAGCAGCCCGTGATATGATGGATGCGCAAACGCAAAGCATCGCCCTTGCCATGACACAAAACGCGACCCACCCGATTTCCCAAGCGATAGCGGCTTCGCTTCATGGTGTGATCCCCGCATTAGTGACGAACCAACAAGAACATGCTGGCCAAGGCCTCAGCGCCACTTACAACGGCCAAACGGTCCGCCTTGGGTCAGGCAATTGGCTTGGTGTAGGGCACGGCACATTCATTCAGATCGGTGATGCAAAGCCACAAAGGATTGCTTTGCAGTCGCAGCTGCGCGAAGGCGCGGCAGCCCTCGTGCGCGCATGGCAGGACCAAGGGCTTAGCATTCATCTGGTGTCAGGTGATGACGCAAATGAAACGGCGCGCATCGCTGCCGCACTGAACATTGATGCATGGCAGGCGGCAACCAAACCCGCAGACAAGATAGCGTACATTGAAAAGCTGACAGCAGATGGCGCAAAGGTCCTGATGGTCGGCGACGGTTTGAATGACACTGGTGCGCTGGCCGCGGCCTATGCCTCTATTTCGCCGGCGACGGCGGCGGATGCGTCGCGCGCGGCCTCTGACATCGTGCTGCTGAACGACAGCTTGCAGCCCTTGATCGAACTGCCGTTGGTGGCACGCGCAGCGCTTGCCCGCATCAAGGAAAATTTTACGATATCGACCATTTATAACGTCATCGCAGTGCCCGTAGCCCTTGCCGGTTTTGCCACCCCGCTGATCGCATCCATTGCAATGTCGGCGTCTTCGATTACGGTTCTTTTGAACGCATTGCGCTTGAAGGGACGGCTATGAACATTCTTGTTGTGCTCATTCCAATATCACTTTTTCTAGGCGGGCTTGGGCTGGCAGCGTTCTTGTGGACGCTGCGCAGCAATCAGTATGAAGACCTTGAAGGTGATGCATGGCGTATTCTTTCGGAAGATGACAAAGAACCACGCAAGAAAGACTGAGTGGTGATCGATGCACTGCTTTGGATGAGGGCAGAAACGTTGATCAGCGCATTTGACAAGTAGATAAAGCGGTAATTTTCGCATGCCAAAGACTGTCATACTTGTCAGGCTATTTAACACAAATACAACATACATGTCGAATGTGCTGTTCAGCGCGGCGCTCCACAAGCCCTCCGTTTGCGAGTGCGCACAAGTCACTTCGTTTCCCCAACCAAAATCCCTTGAAACAGAAAAACAAACAATTGCGGGGTGCCACCTGTTGACTCACCTCTCCACGGTCCCTACCTACGCGTTGTCACTCGGCACTGTTGAGTGCTAACACAAAGAAACCCGAACTGGAGAAGTTCTGAAATGGCATTTACACCACTTCACGACCGCGTACTCGTCCGTCGCCTTGAAGGCGAAGAGAAGACGTCTGGCGGCCTTATCATTCCTGAGAGCGCGAAAGAAAAGCCCGCAGAAGGCGAAATCGTCAGCGTTGGCGAAGGCGCACGCAAAGACAGCGGTGAGCTGATCGCGATGTCCGTCAAAGCAGGCGACAAAGTACTGTTTGGCAAATGGTCCGGCACTGAGGTCAAGATCGACGGCGAAGAGCTGTTGATCATGAAAGAAAGCGACATCCTCGGCATTATGTAAGCCGAAGTGATCGACCTCATTATTCACTTAAACGAAGGAGCACATGAAAATGGCTGCTAAAGAAGTAAAATTCGGGACCGACGCCCGCAACCGTATGCTCAAGGGTGTGAACATCCTTGCAGATGCGGTTAAAGTCACGCTTGGTCCAAAGGGCCGCAACGTGGTTTTGGACAAGTCGTTCGGCGCCCCACGTATCACGAAAGACGGTGTATCTGTCGCTAAAGAGATCGAACTGGAAGACAAGTTCGAGAACATGGGCGCGCAGATGGTCAAAGAAGTTGCATCGCGCACCAATGACGAAGCTGGTGACGGTACAACAACTGCAACAGTTCTGGCCCAAGCGATTGTTCGCGAAGGTATGAAATCTGTTGCTGCTGGCATGAACCCAATGGACCTCAAGCGCGGTATCGATCTTGCCACGTTGAAAGTCGTTGAAGCCATCAAAGCTGCGGCACGTCCGGTCAACGACAGCGACGAAGTTGCGCAGGTCGGTACAATTTCCGCCAACGGCGAAGCAGAAATCGGTCGTCAGATCGCTGATGCGATGCAAAAAGTTGGCAACGAAGGCGTTATCACTGTTGAAGAGAACAAAGGCCTCGAGACTGAGACTGATGTTGTTGAAGGCATGCAGTTCGACCGCGGTTACCTGTCCCCTTACTTTGTCACTAACCCTGACAAAATGACTGTCGAACTCGAAGATGCGATCATCTTGTTGCACGAGAAGAAGCTTTCTTCCCTGCAGCCAATGGTTCCACTGCTTGAGGCAGTCATCCAGTCCGGCAAGCCACTTTTGATCATCTCAGAAGATGTCGAAGGCGAAGCACTTGCAACGCTTGTTGTAAACAAGCTGCGCGGCGGTTTGAAAATTGCGGCTGTTAAGGCACCTGGTTTCGGCGATCGCCGCAAAGCCATGTTGCAGGACATCGCAATCCTTACTGGCGGCCAGGTCATCTCTGACGATCTGGGCATGAAGCTGGAAAGCGTCACAATGGACATGCTTGGTTCTGCCAAGCGCGTTTCGATCACCAAAGACGAGACGACTATCGTTGACGGTGGCGGCGACAAAGCTGAAATCGAAGCACGCGTCATGCAGATCCGTGGCCAAGTTGACGAGACAGCATCCGACTACGACCGTGAAAAGCTGCAAGAGCGCGTTGCCAAATTGGCTGGCGGTGTTGCTGTTATCCGCGTCGGCGGCATGTCCGAAGTGGAAGTCAAAGAGCGTAAAGACCGCGTTGACGATGCACTGAACGCGACACGCGCTGCTGTTCAAGAAGGCATCGTTGTTGGTGGTGGTGTTGCTCTGGTTCAGGCTGGCAAAGTACTTGCTGACCTGAAAGGCGCGAACTCCGACCAAGACGTTGGTATTTCGATCATCCGCAAGGCCCTCGAAGCACCACTGCGTCAGATCGCTGAAAACTCAGGCGTTGACGGTTCTGTCGTCGCTGGCAAAATCCGCGAAAGCAACGACAAGTCGTTCGGCTTTAACGCACAAACAGAAGAATATGGCGACATGTTCAAGTTTGGCGTCATCGACCCGGCTAAAGTTGTGCGCACAGCGCTTCAGGACGCAGCATCTGTTGCTGGCCTGCTGATCACAACCGAAGCTATGGTTGCTGATAAGCCGTCGAAAGACGGCGGCGGCGGCATGCCTGACATGGGCGGAATGGGCGGCATGGGCGGCATGATGTAAGACGCGACTTGGGCATCGCCCAAACGCGTTTTGCATGAAGCAGGTGTTTGCGCAGCAAATACCGGGAACATGTAGACCAAAAATAAAGAAGGGCGGCTCCACAAGGAGCCGCCCTTTTCATTTTCGTGCAACCAGTATCAACTGGCGCGACCGCAATTGAAGGGGCTCAAATGGAACGGATCGGTGTCAT
>Ga0208544_10002045_pt1 | contig 13462 bp, 11 predicted proteins | sample DEB08_DNA_9_FD_184526 | JGI IMG/M metagenome (GOLD analysis project Ga0208544, IMG submission 184526) | Aqueous microbial communities from the Delaware River and Bay under freshwater to marine salinity gradient to study organic matter... | ecosystem: Environmental > Aquatic > Marine > Coastal ...
CCCAAAACCCCAAAACCCCAAAACCCCGTGAGTAGTGATTATATTTGAATTAATGATAGTGTTTTGATTTGTAACGGTTAATTTGAAAAATAAACGACATTGAGGTGAGCAGTGGCTGGCAGCACTATAAATAGGCGCGCCAATGGAAGTTAATCAATTATAATTTAAATTAGCGTTTAGATGTACGGAAGAGAGATCCCCAAACAAAGGGGTATATACTCAGAAATTTTGACCACCGAGGACACCCAAAACCTCAAGGTAAGCATCCACTTCCCCCATTGACCCCTTATCTTCATGTATGCAGGATGTGTCTACCTTTGGTCCCGACAACCAGAACATGTGCACTGTTAACGAAAAGCAGAAGCAGCCTCGCGCTCTCGGTAAGTTACATTAGCCACTTGACTTTCTTAACGATGAACGACCCAGAACTAACCACTACTCTTGCTTTTAGGTATCCGCCAACGCGTGCAGCAGATGAGAGAGGAAGCCCAATCTCGTGAGAGCCAGCGCGAAGCAATCGCCGAGGAGCCAGTCAAAGCAGCCGCCACGAGCGACACTGTCCTCGTCGGCAAAGACTACTTTAGAAACCCTGATGTGAACGCCGGATTCTACTCGAAGAAGAGAGAAGGTGTCGCTGATGTTGACCCTAAGGTAAGAACTAAATAAGAATGTCGTGTTGATCGGAATCTAACCCCTTCTACTCTCTTTGTGATTAGGTTATGGAGCCCTTTGAGCCTATCCCGGGGAAACCTCCCCGAAAGGTCGTGATCGACAGACAGAGGAAACTGTTCGCGTCTTTGGACATTGAGGAGCTTCTTGCGGAGTTGGTAAGTGCGCCTAAGATTGATTTGATGAAGTTCAAATTATGATTCAAATTAATGGCTGACCTTTTGTGCTTTTTCAGGGAATCGACTACAAGAACCCCGTCAAGAGCCCCGCTGACTGGCTCCCTCTTGAGCCCTTTGATGACACGGAGTATGACTGCCGTGAACCTCAGGAGTGGATTGCCTACGGAGAGCAGCCTGATGGCGCTTTCTGCCCCATCCCAGGAAAGGGTCTTTTCAAGAACGACGATGGCTCCGGTGAATGGCGCCCCGTGCTGATCCAGAACTACGACGAAGAACGCGAGGTCTACACTGGCTACTGGGACAGCGCCTCCGCCACCGAGTACGTCGAGTTGACCCGCATCAACCTGCTCTTCAACGCCGAGGACCCCCGTATCTTCGCGCAGAGAGTAGCTCAGGCTCACAGCGAGAGAATTTACGCCGACTCACAGATCCGCTACAACTTCTTCATCGACTACATGCCCCAGCAGGAGCTCCCCGACCTTGACACCGAGCAGGTCAGTCGCATCCTGTATATGGCCACTGCGTCTCGCTACCTCAAGAACTGCGGCAACGTAGAGACTACTGGCATCCTCCTTGAGGTCCAGCTCGACTTCTACCGCACCATGAACCAGATCATCATGGAAAAGAAGATGGAGGAGCCCGAGGAAGACCGCAAAGATATGGTTCCCGCCAACTTGACCCTTCCCCCTAAGGCCCCGCCTAAAGAAGTGCCCTACTTCGGCCAAGTCCCCATCCCTCACCACGACTTCCCCGAGCGATTCTCGACTTTCTGCTTCAACTCACTCTTCATTAAGGATGAGGTGATCAAGGCTATGGTCGAAATCCGCGCTGACTGCAACGTCGTGCTCCAGGACTCCCACATTTTCAACATCGCTTTGAACAAGTGCATGAGAGTCGACGAGTTCAAGCAGCACCAGAACTCTAGCATCTCCCAGATCAAGTTCACCACCCGTGAGCTCGGTTGGGTCCTCCGCCTCGAGAAGATCATCAAGAACTCCTTCAACGACGTCGGCAAAGGCTGGTTCAACATCCATGAGACCTCCAAGGAGACTTACGAGTTCGGAAAGCTCAAGAAGTTCTTGACGCTCGTCAACTTCATGATGCAAGACACCGTGCTCAACCTGTGCAAGAACTCCGTCGCGGAGTTCGTCAAGTACATGCTCACCTACATCCCTGATGACACCACCATCGTCAGCACTTCCGAGGTCCACAACAAGTTCACTAAGATCCACGAAGAGGACGAGTCTGAGGTAGAGCCTGAGGCTTTCAACGAAGACGAGCTTGAGGGCGTCCGCGAGATGAAGGACTGGCTCAATGAGAAGTTCAACATCAACAAGGACCCCGAGCCTCTGTTCCAGCTTGATCTCATCTTGAAGGCTGGCAACCTGGTTCCCCAATACTCGAACAACCCCGAAGAGATCGTCAGCAAGATCAAGGAAGTGTTCGAGGACGGCATCAAGTGCCTGCAGGAAATTCCTCAGCTCGAGCCAATCCTCCTCCGCCACCTCTTCAAGACTCACGGCAAGAAAACTATCAAGGCCCCAATTATTCCTCCCGAGAAACCTAAGGTTCCCGAGAAGCACAACAAGAAAGCTTTGATCGACGAGAACACGTGGCTGTGGGAAGCCTACGATGAGCTCATCGTCAACTTGGAGCGTGCCATTATTCCCCTGAAGGAGTACGTGCACACCTTTGAGGACTTCAACGAAGAAAACAGCCTTAACCCTGACACTTACGTCAAGGCACTCGACAACAGGGCCGAGGGCGAGGCTGAGATCTCTCCTGAAGAGCTCAGAGCCGACATCTCCGAGCACAAACGCAAGGAAGAAATCTTAAAGTCCAAAATCCCCGAGTCCGTGGTCGTCTCCATGTTCCAAGTCAACTGCAAGGACATCAGAAATGCCTACGCTGGCAAGTACGCAAGCATCGTCGACAAGGAAATCAAGCTGATTGCCACCAAGGCGAAGGACAAGAACTACCAGATCACGACTGCTTTCGGTCAGATCAAGGAGAGAATCCTCAAGAAGCCTAAGTCGATTGAGGATCTTACGGACACCAAGAAGTTCATCAACGAGGTCGGTGTCAAGATCGAGCAGATGAAGAAGGACATTGACTCCTGCATGGAGACCTACGGCATCCTCGACGACTTCAAATACGAGTTCTCTGGTGCTGAGCAGCAGTCCAAGTGGGAACTCTACGGAGCCCCTCAGTCTGTGGTCAAGCTTATGGAGCAGCAGAACCTAGCCCTTGAGAAGATGAAGGAACAGATGATCAAGGACATGGAGAAGGAGCAGGACGAGTTCGAAGAAACTCTCGACAACCTCAAGTTGACCGTCGATGGTTTCAACAACTACAACAAGATCGAGAAGTTCGAAGAGGTCGCTGAGATCGTCGACAACCTCGACACCAAGATCCAGCAGTATATCGAAGACTCCAGGACTTACAACCAGCGTGAGTTCCTCGTCGGAAAAGAGCAGAAGGACTACTCTCGTCTCCAGCAGATGGCAAGAGAATTCCAACCTTACTCCAACTTGTGGCGCACCACCCGCACGTGGCACAACAATCACAAGAGCTGGATGTGTGATCCTTTCGAGGAGCTCGATGCCCCCGCTCTTGACGCCTGCTTCGAGAACTCTCAGAAAATCATGAACCAGGTCGTGCGTTACTTCCGTGACCGTGACCAGCCTCAAATTTTCAAGATCTCCGAGGACATGAAAAAGCAGATTGATGCTTTCAAGCCCTACGTGCCTCTCGCCGTCTACCTCCGCAAGGAAGGTATGAAGGAGCGCCATTGGGACCAGATCTCCGCGAAGGTCGGCTTCGATATCAGACCCGAAGAAGACTTCACCCTCACCAAGATCGTCGAGAAGGGTATGCTCAACCACGTTGAAGTTGCCGAGGAAGTCGGTGAACGTGCCAACAAGGAGTTCAACATCGAGAAGTCGCTCGCAAAGATGCAGGCCGACTGGGAAAGCCAAGCCTTCTTGCTGCCCCAGTTCAAGAACACCCCCACCAACTACATCGCTGGCTTTGATGAGGCCATGAACATGCTTGATGAGCACATCGTGACGACTCAAGCTATGCAGTTCTCCCCCTACAAGAAGCCCTTCGTCGAGGAAATCGAGGAGTGGTGCGCCAAGCTGTTGCTGGTCCAAGACACTCTTGACGAGTGGATTAAGTGCTAGGGCCAGTGGATGTACTTGCAGCCCATTTTCGACTCCCCTGACATCAACAAGCAGCTCCCGGGAGAGACTAAACGTTTCCGCACGGTCGACATCAAGTGGAGATTCATCATTAACCAGGCAAAGGAGAACCCCAAGATCTTGCACAACTGCTGCCAGAAGAACCTCAAGGAGAACTTCCAAGAGGCCAACAAGAGTCTTGAAATTGTGCAGAAGGGTCTTACTGACTACCTCGGCAAAAAGAGAGCCGCCTTCGCTCGTTTCTACTTCTTGTCCGATGACGAGCTCCTCGAGATCCTCTCTCAGACCAAGGAAGTTAGAAAAGTGCGTAGTCATTTGCGAAAGGTCTTCGAGGCCATTGCTGATCTTGACTTCAAGATGGACGACACTATGGTCGCCATGATGTCTGCTGAGGGCGAGAAAATCGAGTTCGTCCGCAGAGTTGACCCCAAAGACCGTAACGTTGAGTTCTGGATGGGTGACGTCGAAAGACAGATGGTTGCCTCCGTGAGATACGCCTTCCACAAGGGTCTCGTAGACTACAGAGAAATGGTCAGAAACGACTGGATTATCACCAACCCTGGCCAGATCGTGCTCAACGCCTCTCAAGTCGCCTGGACCGAGGATGTTGAGACAGCTCTTGTAGAGAAAGGCTTTGAAGGTCTTAAAATTTACCACAAGTTCTTGTGTACTCAGCTCTAGGAGACCGTTATCCTGGTGCGTCAGAGACTCTCCAAGCTCGCGAAGGTCTCCGTCAACGCTCTGATCGTCATCGATGTGCACGCCAGAGACGTCATCGGCGACATGGTCGATGAGAAGATCAACGACGTGAACGCCTTCGAGTGGGTCAAGCAGCTCCGTTACTACTGGATGAAGAAGAACGAAGAAGACGAGCACGAAAACACCTACGTCAAGTGTGTCGCCACCGTCTTCCCCTATGGTTACGAATACCTCGGAAACACTGGTCGCCTCGTCATTACCCCTCTCACTGACAAGTGTTACATGACTCTCATGGGAGCCCTCGACCTCAACCTGGGAGGTGCACCTGCTGGCCCTGCCGGTACTGGTAAAACCGAGTCCACCAAGGATCTGGCCAAGGCCCTCGCCAAGCAGTGTGTCGTTTTCAACTGCTCCGACCAGATGGACCTGTCCCTGGTCTCCAAGTACTTCAAGGGACTCGCTGCCTCTGGTGCCTGGTGTTGTTTCGATGAGTTCAACAGAATCAACATTGAGGTGTTGTCTGTCATCGCGCAGTACCTCCTCCAGCTCTTCAGAGCAAAAGCATCTGGAGAAGCTGAGATCATCTTCGAAGAGTCTCACATCAAGCTCAAGCCCACCTTCTGTGTGTTCATCACCATGAACCCCGGTTACGCTGGCCGTACCGAGCTTCCCGATAACTTGAAGGCTCTTTTCCGCCCCGTGGCTATGATGGTGCCCGACTACGGCATGATCGGTGAAATCATGCTTTACTCGTTCGGTTTCCTCGAAGGTAAGAGGCTTGCCATGAAGATGGTGGCCACCTTCAAGCTGTCTTCGGAGCAGCTTTCCTCGCAAAAGCATTATGATTACGGAATGAGAGCCGTGCGTTCTGTCATCAACGCCGCCGGTCTCCTCAAGAGTGACTTCCCCGACATGGACGAAGAGCAACTCTTGCTGAGAGCCCTCAGAGATGTGAACGTGCCCAAGTTCCTGATCGACGATTTGCCCCTCTTCGAGAACATTATCCTCGATCTCTTCCCCGGTGTCGAAAGACCCAAGCAGGAGTATGGAAATCTGCTGAGCTCGATCGACAATGTTTGCAAGGTGACCAACTTGCAGAACACGGACAACTTCCAGCTCAAGATCATCCAGCTGTACGACACCATCTAGGTGCGTCACGGACTCATGCTTGTCGGCCCCACCGGCGGTGGAAAGACCTCCTGCTGGAGAACACTCCAAGCATCCATGACCGCTCTCAAGGAAGAAGAAGCCTTTGAGAAGGTCCACGTGGATATCCTGAACCCTAAGTCCATCACTATGGACCAGCTGTACGGTTACGAGGACAGACAGACTAAGGAGTGGCAAGATGGTGTGCTTGCCAAGCTAGTGCTCGAGGCTTCCCGTGACGAGTCATCTGAGAAGCATTGGGTTATGTTTGATGGCCCTGTTGACGCTGTTTGGATCGAGAACATGAACACGGTGCTCGATGACAACAAGAAGTTGTGTCTCAACTCCGGTCAGATTATCAACTTGACCAACCACATGACCATGATGTTCGAGGTCGAAGATCTCCTTGAGGCCTCCCCTGCCACTGTCTCTCGCTGTGGTATGGTCTACATGGAGCCCGAGAGTTTGACTCTTGCTCCTCTCGTCACGAGCTGGCTCTCCGCTGTGCCCCCTAAGATCTAAGCCAACAAGTGGATTATGGAGACCTTGCAAAGTCTTTTTGATGCTTTGTTGGTGGATGGATGCTACTTCCTGCGCAAGAACATGCCTGAGATCGTGAAGACTGTGGACAACAACATGACTCAGTCCGCCATGCGCCTTCTCGACTGCTACTTCAATGACTACATCGAGACTGAAATCAAGAAAGTGACCCCTGAGATGATCGAGAAGCTGCAAGGCATGATTAAGCCCCTCTTCTGCTTTGCCTTTATTTGGTCTATCGGCGCCACTACCACTCAGGTTGGCCGTGAACGCTTTAACAAGTGGATGCGCGAACAGATGGAAGACCTCAAGGTTGAATTCCCCGAAGAGAAGACCGTTTACGACTGGCACTGGAACACCAACGACCAGATCTGGGAGAGCTGGTTTGAGACCATCAAGCAGGAGCCTATCGACATCAAAGTGTCTTACAACGAAATTGTCGTGCCCACCGTCGACTCCATCCGAATGAAGTTTGTGCTGCAGACCCTCATCAAGTCCAAGAAACACGTGCTGATGCCCGGCCCTACCGGTGTCGGAAAGTCCGTCTACATCAAGAATCTCATCACCTACGAGATGCCCGAAGAGTACCAGACTTTGACGATGTCTTTCTCTGCCTAGACCTCTGCCAACCAGACCCAGGACTACCTCGACGAGAAACTCACGAGAAGAAGAAAGGGTGTCTATGGCCCTACCATCGGCAAGAGACAGATCGTCTTCATCGATGATCTGAACATGCCCATGAAGGAAGTGTACGGTGCGCAGCCTCCTCTCGAACTGATTCGTCAGTTCTTCGACTACCAGGGCTGGTATGAGCGCAAGACTAAAGAAAAGCCCTTCATGAAATTCGAGGACATGATTTACGTGTCGGCTATGGGTCCACCTGGAGGTGGTCGTTCTGTGATCACGCCCCGTATCCAGCGTCACTTCAACCTGCTGACCTACACGGACATGCAGTTCGAATCTATTTCGACCATCTTCACCAACATCGTCGAAAGTTTCTTCTACAACTTCACCGACGCCATCAAGGACTGCATCTCGCACCTCATTGAGTGCCAACTCGAAATTTACGACAACGTGCTGAACGGACCTCTGAAGCCCACTCCCAACAAGTCTCACTACACCTTCAACCTGAGAGATATTTCCAAGATCTTCCAGGGTATCGTCGCAGCCAACTACAAGCTCGTCACGCAACCAGTCCACCTTGTCCGTATGTGGATCCACGAGAACAAGAGAGTCTTCGGCGATCGTTTGATTGATAACAAGGATAGGAGCTTCCTCGACGACATGCTCCTCGATAGAGCTCAAGTCAAGTTTGCGCTCTCCAAAAAAGAGATTTTCAACGCCGAAAGACTCATCTTCGGTGACTACATGGAAGGAATCGACGTTGAAACTAGAATCTACAAGCAGATCGATGACCTCAGATTGCTCCAAACCAAGATTGAGGAGTACCTCGACGAGTACAACAGTGCCGTCAAGCAGCAGATGCACTTGGTCATGTTCTTGGATGCTTGTGATCACGTTTCCCGTATCGGCCGTGTCCTCCGCCAGCCTCTCGGAAACTGCTTCCTGCTCGGTGTTGGTGGTTCCGGACGTCAGTCTCTTTCAAGACTCGCGACCTTCATTTCCAACTACAAGATCTTCCAGATTGAAGTTGTCAAGGGCTACCAGATGATGAACTGGCGCGAAGACGTGAAGAAGGCCCTGATGCAGGCCGGTGTCGACAACAAGCCGACTTCCTTCCTCTTCGTCGACACCCAGATTATCGACGAGTAGATGCTCGAAGACATCAACAACGTGCTCAACGGAGGTGATGTCCCCAATTTGTACAAGCCCGAAGATTACGAGTCCATCGAGAAGGTCGGTAAGGTCCTCTGTGTCGAGAAGAACATTCAGGTCTCCAAGACCAACATGTTCACTCAGTACTTGGGCAGACTCCAGCAGAACATCCACATGATCATCGCTATGTCACCCCTTGGAGAGATCTTCAGAGCAAGAATTCGTCAGTTCCCTTCGCTCGTCACGTGCTGTACCATTGATTGGTTCACAGAGTGGCCCGAGGAGGCCTTGCTTGGTGTTGGTCGTGGCCAGATGCTCGCAAGTAACATTGAGCTGAACAACGACTTGGAAGCTTGCGTTGAAACTTTCAAGTACATCCATCAGAGTGTCGAGATCAAGTCAGTCGAGTTCAAAGACCAACTCAGCCGCAAGAACTACGTCACTCCTACCTCTTACCTCGAGCTGCTCAATAACTACCAGGGCATCTTGACTAACAAGCGAAAAGAGGTTCAAGACGCAAGAACAAGACTCGTCAAGGGTCTCGACGTGCTCGCTCAAGCTGGAAAGGAAATCGCCATTTTGAAGACGGAAATCGACGAGATGGCGCCCAAGTTGAGTCAGACCAAGAAAGAACTTGAGATCACCACCCAGATTATCGTCAAGGAAACCGCCGATGCCGATATTGAGAGAGACATCGTGTCCAAGGACGAAGCGGAGGCTACTCAGGGAGAGGCCGAAGCTGCTGCCCTCAAGCAAGAAGCTGAGAATGAGCTCTCTAAAGCCATGCCACAGCTCGAAGAAGCCACCCGCATTCTCAACCAGCTCAAGAAGGACGAGTTCTACGTGCTTAAGTAGGTCAACGCGCCCACTGTGAACATGGTTTTGGTCATGGAGCTTGCCTGCCATATGATGAAACTGAAGCCCACACGTAAGAACCAGAAGGGTATTCCCAACGACACGCAGGGATACTTCGATCTCTCGAAGATGCTGCTCCTCTCGAACCCCAACAAGTTCTTGCAAGACATGATCAACTATGACAAGGAACACATTCCTGAGAGCACCGTCAAGAAGGTCAACACCATCTTGAACATGCCCACCTTCTCCCTTGAATCAGTTGCAGCGACGTCTCAAGCCCTCGTCGGTATCGTGAAGTGGTCGATGGCTATGATGAAGTTCCATGAATTGCTTAAGATTGTGAACCCCAAGAAGGCCAAGGTCGCTGAGATGAACGAGAGGCTGGCTGTCACTCGTGCTGGTCTCGCCGATAAGAGAAGGAAGCTCAAGGAAGTCGAAGAGAAGATGGCCAAGCTGAATGCCTCCTACCAGGAGAACGTCGACAAGGAGCGTAGCCTGGTTTCCCAAATCGAGAGTTGCGAGAAGAAACTCGAGCGCGCGAGCAAGATTATCTCTGGTCTCGCTGGCGAGGACATCAGGTGGACGGAGACTGTGAAGACTCTCGGAAGTAAATTTGAGTATCTCATTGGTAACTGTCTCGTCGCTGCTGGTATGGTTGCCTACTCGGGTCCTTTCACGGCCCAGTTCAGAGCCGACCTCGAATCTCTCTGGGTCAAGAAGATCAGTGAGCTCGGAGTTAAGGTCGAAGAAGGTGTCTCGATGAAGGATATCTTGGAGGACCCCGTTCAGACAAAGACATGGACTGCTGCCTCCCTTCCCAACGACAACCTGTCCATCGAGAACGCCATCATCATGTTCAAGTCTCGCAGATGGCCTCTCATGATCGATCCCTAGAACCAGGCTAACAAGTTCATCAAGAACCTGGCCAAGGATCCTGAGAGCGCACCTTCGGGCCTTGAGGTGTTCAAGATGAGTGACTCCACTCTGCTTAGAAACCTCGAGATCTGTATCCAGCACGGAAAGTGGTGTCTGATTGAAAACGTTGGAGAAGATTTGGACCCCGCGCTTGAGCCCATTCTCCTCAAGCAGGTCGACAAATCAGGAATGTTACGTCTCGGTGACAAATCCATCCCATGGAGCAAAGACTTCAAGTTCTTCATGACCACCACAATTCCCAACCCTCATTACGCGCCAGAGACCCAGGTCAAGGTCACTGTTCTGAACTTTGCCATCACTCCTTACGGTCTTGAAGAGCAGATGCTTAACCAGTTCGTTTCCCAGGAGCTCCCCGATCTCCAGAAGAGAAAGGATCAGATCGTGCAGTTGAATGCGCAGAGTGCCCGCCAGTTGAGAGACATCGAAGAAGCTATCTTGCATGGTCTAACTAAGAACAAACAGATTTCGGACATCCTCAACAGCGACGAACTCATCAACGTGCTCGATGAGTCCAAGGAAGTCTCCGACGAAATCAGTGGTCGTTTGGCCGAATCGGCAATTACAGAGAAAGAGATTGACGAAAAGAGAGAAACTTTCCGTCCCGTTGCCTTCCGCGCGTCCATTCTCTTCTTCGCCATTGTCGACCTTGCTGTCATCGACCCCATGTACCAATACTCGCTCCAGTGGTTCTCCAACTTGTTCGGTGGCTCCGTTGACAACTCTGGCAAATCTGACAACAGTCAGCAGAGAATCAAGAACCTGAACGATCACTTCACTCTTTCCCTCTACGAGAACGTGTGCAGATCGCTGTTCGAGGCGCATAAGTTGCTCTTCTCGCTGACTTTGACCATCAAGATTCTGTTCGGTGCTGAACAGATGGATGCTTCCGAGTTGCGTTTCTTCCTCGCTGGACCCTCCGGAGAAGTCAAGATTGAGCCCAACCCTACCTTGTGGCTTGGTGACCTCGAGTGGGCTGAGACTTACAAGCAGCTCTTCAAAATGAGTGAACTCTTGCCTTCTCTCAAGGGAATTGACAAGTTCTTCATTGAGAACAACAAGGCCTTCCAGGAGATCTACGACTCCAACGAGCCCCACAACATGCCCTTGCCTGGCGTGTGGAACGAAAATGTCAACTCCTTCCAGAAAATGATCATCCTGAAGTGCATCAGACCTGACAAGATCACCTTCTCCGTTAAGAACTTCATCATGGAGCACCTCGGAAAGGCCTTCGTCGAGCCTCCCCTCTTTAGTCTCAGCAAGTCCTTCAAGGACAGTTCCATCACCACGCCTCTTATCTTTGTGCTCTCCGCTGGATCTGACCCCGTCGAAGATTTCAAACGCTTTGCCGAAGAGATGAACATGAGCAAGAAGACACAAGAAATCTCTCTCGGTAGAGGTCAAGGTGTCAAGGCCGAGGTAATGATCTCGGATAACCTGACCCGCGGTGGCTGGGTACTCCTCATGAACTGTCATTTGGCTGTTTCTTGGATGCCCAAGCTCGAGCAGATTGTCGAGAACATGGACGACACAAAGCATCGCGACTTCCGTCTCTGGCTCACCAGTATGCCTAACAAGTAATTCCCCGTCTCCATCCTTCAGAACTCCGTCAAGATGACCCTTGAGCCTCCGACTGGACTCAAGCAGAACGTGCTTGGAACTTATGAGGCGATGGAAAATTCTGAGTTCGAGGAATGCACTAAGCCCGAAATATACAAGAAATTGCTGTTCGCTTTCTCGTTCTTCCATGCTATCGTGCAGGACAGAAGAAAGTTCGGCCCCATTGGCTGGAACATCCTGTACGCCTTCACCAAGGAAGATCAAAATGTCAGCAGACGTCAACTCAAAATCTTCGTTGAGAAGTACGATGAAGTTCCCTACAAGGTCCTCAACTACATCGGTGCCTCCATCAACTACGGTGGCCGTGTGACCGACGACAAGGACGAGCGCCTTATTAAGACTATCCTCGAAAGTTACGTTCACTCCGAAACACTCAAGGATGGATACAAGTTCTCCGAGAGTGGAAAATACTGCACGATTCCCGCTGGTGAGAAAGAGGACTACATTGACTACATCAAGACTCTTGATCTCAACCCCGCTCCTGAAGCTTTCGGACTACACGACAACGCCGAGATCTCGACTTCGCAGCTGCTCACGATCTCCCTGCTCGAAGACATGACCTCGATGCAGCCAAAGACGAGCACTGGAAAGGGCAAGTCTCGTGAAGAGATCTGCAGAGAGCAAGCCAAGTACTTACAGGAGAGAACTCCCGAAGTCTTCGACCTGGAAGACGTTGGCAAAAAGTACGGTACTTCTTACACTGAGTCCATGAACACTGTGCTCTTCCAGGAGTGTGTCAGGTACAACGGTCTTCTCTCCATCATGAAGTCTTCCTTGATTTCTGTGCAAAGAGCTCTGGTCGGTGAAGAAGTCATGTCTGAGGAGTTAGAAAAGATGTCGACCGCCATCTATGACAATTAAGTGCCACCCGCATGGACCAACAAGGGTTTCCTCTCGCTGAAGCCCCTTGCTTCGTGGATCCAGGACTGTAACGACAGGATTAACTTCTTGCTCGACTGGTACAACAACGGCACCCCTTAGGTTTACTGGATCTCCGGATTCTTCTTCCCTCAGGCTTTCTTCACGGGCACGATGCAGAACTACGCAAGAAAAGAGGTCATCGAAATTGACAGTCTCTCGTTCCGCTTCGACGTGATCGACACCAAAACCTACAAGGACATCAAGGAGAAGCCCAAGTCTGGTTGCTTCATCTACGGCATGTACCTCGAGGGCTGCAAGTGGGACTACGATCAACACAGACTCGAAGATAGTGACCCCAAGAAGCTCTTCGTTGAACTTCCTCTCATGCACTTGGTTCCCGTGAAAAACAGAAAGAAGCCTACGACTGGAATTTACGAGATCCCCACCTACAAGGTTCTGTCTCGTTCGGGCACCCTGCTGACCACTGGTCACTCGACTAACTTCATCATGTACATGGAACTCTCCTCGAACCAGGTCCAAGCCAAGTGGATCAAAGCTGGTGTCGGCGCCTTCCTCGCCCTGAGGTATTGAGCACGCCCACCTCCGAGCAGTGATGCTCACCCTATAGACACACCAAATGAAATAAGAATGACCAGCAGAAATACGACGACGACCCCCTTGTTTCAAGTGTTTAAATCAACTTCAACAACAAACTATTTGACAACCCATAACTAACAACTACTTTTAAATTATTAACTCTTAACGTAGACTTATGTCGTTGTTCTTGATCCCACCTTGCTTCCCAGTTTAGCCCCCTGTTCAGGTTCAGGTTCAGTTAATTGTCCTTAGATTTTGAAGTTGACCACCGTGAATCTTGACACAGTCGCCTTAGTGTCGCTTCGACGATTGACCATTCATTTACATTTAAAACAAACGTACGCTTCTTTACACAAAAGAACGTGGGGTTTTGGGGTTTTGGGG
>Ga0208544_10002046_pt1 | contig 13457 bp, 16 predicted proteins | sample DEB08_DNA_9_FD_184526 | JGI IMG/M metagenome (GOLD analysis project Ga0208544, IMG submission 184526) | Aqueous microbial communities from the Delaware River and Bay under freshwater to marine salinity gradient to study organic matter... | ecosystem: Environmental > Aquatic > Marine > Coastal ...
CCCCAAAACCCCAAAACCCCATGGTATAAAAGGGCGTAATTAGTGAGTTTTATTATCTTTTATTTGTTTAAGAAAAAAAACAACCTTATTCATTCAATCAGAATAGGTAAGATATTCTTTTCTAACGGCCCCCCACACTCCACTCGCTCACCTCTAATATTTCTTGTTCATGTAGTTCGAAAATGGGAAACATCGAAATCAAGGAAGCTTTATGCAACCACCTCGAGGCCGGCGAGCTGCCCGCCCAGATCTACGTCAACCCTAACATGATCATGGACAGCAGCATGGTCAAAACCTACTACAACCACTTGAAGGTGCTGCGCAAGATGGAAAACGACCCTAACTCAGAAAAAGCCTTCTACTTCAGCAACCTGGACGAGAAAGAGGCTGACGAGGAGAACGTCGACCAGCAGAAGATGCTCAGCCAAGTGCTCGACGACTTCACCACGGGATTCAACACCAGCCAAAACAAGCTCCACAAGCTCAACGAAGCCAGTAAGTGAACCACGCCTTCCCCCCTGAATAAAAATAAAAATATCTTTGTGTTTTTCTAGACCATGAAAAATTCTTCAAGACCGAACCTCTGAGCGAGGAAGTCGTTGGCTTCTCCAAGCTCTAGCAGCTAAGGTTCACCCTGCTCTACGGCATCTTCCTCGAGCACCAGAACAAAGCCGCGAACGTCGAGGTTGACTTCCAGGCATTCGCTTGCGAGTACATGAGCAAGGGCAACAATGCGCGCGCTCAGGCCGGCATCAAGTCGACGTTCCTGTTTGTGATCGCCTTGCTGGAAGACCTCAAGGACTCCAAAGATACGACGCGTCTCTCCAAAATCCTCCGCCACCTTCTCAGATCTCTCCAGAACGAGAAGCCTGGATTCCTGCATAGCTACAACGAGGACTCCTTCCTGATCGACTCCTGTCTCAAGGAGGCGCGCATCATCCTCACGGACCTGATCAACGACAACTAGAACAACAAGGATGCCGTGGCTACCGCAGTCAAGGTTATCTTCAGCCTCGGAAAGGCTCGCGCCAACGTCGAGGATCTCCTGGTCGCCGTCAAGCTCGCCGAGGACCACAAGGTCGACATCCGCAACGAGGTGTCTTCCTTTGTGGAACTTGACCAGCTCAACTACACTCAGATGTTTGGCACCCAGGATGCCGACAATGACAATAGTAGCGACAAAATGTTTAGACTCGTCTTCCAGAAAATGGATCCTCTTTTCATCTTCAGATCTGGCAAGCACAAGAGAGATATCTCCTCTCAAGACAGCTTTGCCGCCGATGGTCAAAACATCTTCACCTTCCAGAAGGAGAAGGGTCTGATCAAGGTCCAGAAGTCACAGAGTGGAGGAGCTCTGCGCGTCGTGGCCGCCAACGAAGAGAGCGCTAAGTGGAAGAATGCTGCTCTTGTCTGCCACCAGGGCAAGCTCTACGTGCGCAGCCAGGACTTCGCGTCTGACCAAGGCAGCCTCCCCATCAAAGTTTTCAACACGGAATCTTTGGAGGAGGAAAAGTCGTCTTTCGAAATCGAGAAGGACGCGAACTCCCTCGCTTGGGACGAAAAGGCCGGTCGCTCCATGCATGCAACTCCCCTCGCTTCTGATGGCACTTACCTCTATGCGGTGACAACGCAAGCAACGGGCGACGAAGAGGACAGCAGACCTAGTCTCGTCGTCGAGGTGTACGACCCTTCAACTCCTGATCTATCATTTGTCAGGGACTTCACCCTCACGAAATCGGAGGACACCATCTTCCTCCAGAACAAGAACTCTAACAAGGAAGGCGGTTACCTCTCGCACGTGCAGATTGCTTGCAACGGCAACGTGTTTGTTCTTAACACGCCTCTTGTCACTCACTGGTTCGATGCGACCACTGGGCTCAGGCTGTCCAAGTCTGTGAAGCGCAATGACAATCCTCTGACCTTGATCTACAACATCGAGGAAGACAATTTCAACGCGTTCCCTCAAGGTGCCATTGCTGAGGTGGAAAAGACCCTCAGCGTCGCGAAGGTTGTTAAGTTTAACAAACCAAGCTCGAAGAAAGTTCAAAGTGATGACGCCGAGCAGAGCGTTCTCGAGCCCGTCTTAGCTGCTCTGAAGGAAGGTGCCGCCGCCAACAAAGCTGCCAGAAACCCTCTGCAGTTCTTGATGGGAAGCAACGACGACGCCAAGAAGCAGATCGGCCTTCAGCTTTAAGAGCCCAAGCTTGCCGCTCTTGAGGCCAGCCATCAAGCCATGAGCGCCGTGATTCTCAAATCGATGAGCTCGTACGCTGACTACTTCCAATCTGAGGTGCTGAAGGACTAGATCAACACTCAGAAGCCTCCTCCTTAGCGCATGTTGACCTTCTTCAAGTTCCCCTTCTTGACCTACTTGTCTGGCACGACAATCTCGACGCTGCAGAGCCTGATCACAGCCAAATTCGACGGCTTGAGCTCTCAAACTGCCGCCGCGCGTCTGTACGATGAGCACTCGCTTGCTCACGCTCTCAAAATCTTGCAGTACAACTTCTAAGCCCTCCAGCTCTGCAACATCAAGCTCACGTCTCTGCTCAACGCCAGTGACTTTGTCAGCTTCATCAACTTCTACACGAGGGTCATCAAGGGCATCGTGGCACAAGGAACCAAAGACGAAGGCAATGACGAGCTCACCCAGATCAAGCAGGAGTAATACGAGACTTGTCACGTCATTCTTCTCAAGTCTGCTAACCTGTCGTCAAGCCCAGAGCTTATCCTTAAGGAGTTGTCTGTGTAAATCCAGAACGCGAAGACCGACGCTGAGCAGGACGCCTGTTCGATCAGCTTGAACTTCCTCGCCCAGAAAGCACAAATGACCCAAGTCTTGGGCTACGAGGACGAGCTTCTCAAGCAAGCCCAGAGCATTGTCGGCCATGCTAGCAGAAACGTCTCCGACCACGCCAGCAGCCTCTTCGACGAGCTCAAGAAGAACCCTCATAAGACCTTCAGCGAGGCATCGTTCTCTAAATTCGTGCGCGGCTGTGAAGCCTTCGCGAAAGCCTTTTGTAACTAGCTTATCCTGAAGGTTGGCGACCTTTCTGATCAGGTCAAGGCCGGCGAGAAAGTCAAGCGCGCTGGCAAGCTTACCGCTAAGCAAGCAAACGCTCTCAAGAAGTAGGAAGATGTTGAAGCAGCGCTTATCAAGTTCCAGAACTACCTCTTTGAAGTCTTCCTCAACGTATCTTAAGTGCACAGTCTTGAGCTTGACTCCTTGAACAAAGTGTACGCGAGTGCTAACGGAGAAGACGCCGCCCGCATCTCAAAGTTCGCGGGCCTGTACTTCAACAGAGAGTTGGCGCTGCTGACGACCGTGAACCTGTTCTCGACGACCTTGTCGAACATCAAGACGGCTCTCACTTGGCTCGATGAGCAGGCCGAGGCTATCGGCAAAGTCATCGAGGTGCAGATCGAATTCCTTCACCTTCACGACGACAAAAACAAGGACGACAAGGACGTGAAGACTGACTCCTTCTATACGCTCATCAGCAACACCTTGCGTACTCTCTGCTTCACGATTGGTATCATCTCGTACCGTCTGATCCAAGCGAACTCGTCTGACAATCCTAACCAGTCGAACCTGATCGTGCAGGCAAACCTTCTCTAGGGTGGAATCGAAAGTCGCTTCGTCCCTAGCTTCTCAGAGAACACGAAGACCCTGATCGAGGGTTTCCTCAAGATCTCTGAGAATGAGAAACTCCACGAGCTTGCTCTTCTTTCTTCCGGCGAGGTTAAATTGACTCAAGAAGATGAATTCCTTCGTCAAGTCATGGGCATCTCCGAAAAGAAAGACGAACTCGTCGAGAAGGTCATTCACGTTCTGCAGGCTGGACTTCTTAAGAAAGTTCCCATGTGCCCCTTCGCTCGTCTTGGCGGTGAGGACGGTCTGAGGCTGGCTCGCGCTGCCTTCGCCGTGTCTCTCAAGTTCCAGAGCCACGATCACACCTTCAGTATGCTCATGCAAGAGTACGAAGGACTTGAAGAAGACTACGACTCCTTGGAGGGAGCCGAGTAAGTCAACGAGATCAGAAAAGACTTGTCACAGCAGTAAGACTACAAGACTCTGCTGAGCAAGTGGGAAGTCGCCTCCCAGATGCGTAAGTGGACCCAAGAGTTCAAGAAGTCGGTCATGGAGGAGCTGATGAAGCAGGTCGAAGAGGAGCTCTATCAGTAAAAAGCCAAGGAGAACGAGGCGAAGGCCAAGGAAAATTCGGCTGAGACGATCAACACCACTGCCGCCAGTACCCTGTCTGCTCAAGAGAAGGAGACCGCCTTCCAGATCGCTGACGAACGCTTCGAAGGCAAGGTAGCTGAGGCCTACAAGGGCGTCATCTAGAAGGCTGAACTGCTCTTGCAGCTGTAAGTGCCCTACGTGTTCAAAGCACAAAGAAAAGGCGCCGCTGGTATCAAGCGTAAGCACACTTACACCATTCAGGAAACTGACATTAAGAAGACTGATTCTGAGTTCGACTGGACTGACAGACTGAAGGCCTGGAAGCAGCAGCAGCACTCATCGGGCACCGTCAAGAGCTTCACCTAGAAGAGTCACGAAGTCACCGAGAGCTGCCAACTGTCGATTTTGGCCTGCTTGCAGACAAAGGCCACTCGTGCCGAAATTAAGGAGCAGATCGAGGAAGCCTTCGTTAATGGATGCAGAAGAGTCGCTGGTCTCAAAATTATTGGCGAGACTCTGGGACTTAGCCTGCCTAAGGAAATCTTCTCGGACGTTCTTTCCTGGTTCGGTAAGTCCTTGAGAGGCAGTAAGAACGACGTGTGCCACTACTTGGACGGAATCAAGGGTTGTGGGCAGGAGATTGAAGATATGGCCCGCAAACACTTCTTCAGTGCCATCAAAATTATCATCGACAGCCTTCGCAAAGCAAAGACCCCTGAGCAGATTCGTGAGCTTCTCGAAGCGCTCCACTGGAGATACCAGAGCCGTGACCATGGGCACCTCGCTGAACTCAGCTTGGTCGATGTGCTTCACCGCGGTGACGGAGAAAAGAGGAACGTGATGAGGTTAGCCTGGGGTAAGATCCTCAAGCAGTTGCCTGACCAGGAGGACAAGACCCTGACTCGTTCTCTCATTGACACCTTTGAATTCATGTTCATGACAGTTGTCGGTCGCATCGTTCAGCCCGAACGAAGCCTGAAAGTGAAGACGAGCGCATCGTTCGCAGGAGCACCCGGCCTGAAGCAGCAAGTGTCCCTTGTCGACCATAACGTCTCCGAAGGACTCATGGGCTAGTTCTTCAAGGTGCTTTTCAACGAATTCGAACGCTACCTCAACATCCTGAACCTCGCCAACGGTGGAATCGATTGGACAGAGTTTGTCAACGCGAGAAACCTGGAACTCAAACAAGAGAAAGAATTTGAACTTCCGGAAGCTGCCCTTCTTCTTGACGACGAAAGAGAATTCGGCAAGGAGTACGCCGCCGAAGCTCCCAAAGTTAGAAAAATCGTTGAACTCAACTTGCACTAAACTGCTACCGTGACTGCCCAGTATGACATCGACTATGTCTGTTCTGCTGATAACAGACGCTAGCACTGCTAAAATCTGCTAACAGATGGAGACAGCCCAAGTGACAAGTGGTGCTAGTTGGACAGTGCCACCTCATGGGTTGTGGTTGACTTCAATGGTGCAAAGCATGAACTTAAAGAACTTGCTTTCAGGTCAGCCGAAGACGACTGCGGCAGAGACCCTACACACGTGAAAGTCTCAGTTTGGCTAGAGGGTTAGACTGACGAGAAAGAGGTTGGCGCATTCGATCTCTCTTTCAACGGAAGGTTGGACACCACCAAAAGATTCAATTTGACTGGAGGGATTGTGAAGGCCACCAAGGTCAGGTTCGATTTCTTGAACAGCAACAAGTCCGAGATTTAGCTCGGTCAAATCCTGTTCTTCGGGCCCAAAGATGGTGAAGTTGAAGAAGAGAAAAAGGAAGAGGCCAAAGAAGAAGAGAAAAAGAGCGAGGTCGAAGAAGAGAAAAAGAGCGAGGCCGACGAGAAGGAGAAGGATGAAGATTCTGACGATGATCTTGATTGGGATTTCGTCGACTTGGACGATGCAGACATCAAGAACCCACGCTTCTTCGGCGTCAAGAAATTCCTTGCTCTTGAAAGGAAAGCACAGTATACCCTACTCAATGCGATGAAGGAAGAAGACCGTTTCTGGAATTATTATAAAATCCCAGAGGGCAACCCGTTAAGAAGTATTGCTCATGAAAACGGAGGCTGTGACTTGAAATTCACAGCGGCCGGAAGCTCTAACTGGGGTTGCGATTTGAGACATACCACGGGCTGCTTCCATCAGGGATCCGTAAGTGAAGTGGATCGTTGGGAGTGCAGTGGAAGAAGACATGACTGGGACGTGTGTGGCAAGTGCTTCCGCCTCGAGAAAGTCACTGATCTGATCAAGAATGGCGATGCGACGATGAAGTCTAAAATCAGAGAATACAACATGCAGTTCGTGACTGAGATGATCGAACTTCAGGAAGTTGCTAAGTTCGGCAAGCTCTCCGCCGGTTTGAACAAAACAATCTAGGAGATGAAAGAGAAGGCCGACAAAGCTCGCGCTCCCGAATCTCTGCACCAGCTCTACCAGGAGTCTTTCCTGCAAAGACTGCTCAGACTCGTCGAATTCTTCTCCAGTGTCGCTGTCGATAACTCTGACGCCCTCTCCATGATCCAGAGAATTGCCAATCCTCAGCAGCTCCAGACCCTCCTTCGCCTGCTGATTTCCGGAACTCCTAAGGTCAAGGTTGTCGTCCTGAAGGTGCTCCAGAACTTGATCAAGCTGGACATCCCAGTTGAGATCTTCGAGCATGCCGTTGAACTTTGCAACTCCGACAGTGAAGACAGCGCCACGAGAGAGGTCAGACGCATCCTCGACATCTCCTCTTGCGTCGACTTCAAGGACTGCCACTTCCTCAGACTCCTCTTCAACTACTTGCTCGACTCGCGCAGCGTCATGTGGTTTGAAGACCGCAGCACTCAGCAAGGACAGTACGCTGTGACTAACGAGCTTGCAAAGACCTTCCGTGTTGTCTTCCAGTACGGCGATGACAAGAATGTCTTCTGGCAGCGCGTGATTTCCAAGGAGCTCAAGAGAATGCTCTTGCAGATTCAGACTGCCACCGACGCTGAAATCGACGCCATTATGAGCTTGATGCAGGAATCTGCGTTCAAGCGCATCTCCGCTGGTTCTCTCGCACGCACCAACCAGATGCAACTGATCACGGTTCTTGGATTCTCGGACAAACAGATCTCAAGCTCCATGCAGATCGATGACATCAAGAAGCTTAAGCTGAGCCCTGAGTTTGAGAACGATAAGCAGAAGCTGGTCGGCCTCTACTTCAACCCAAACAACCCCTCGCTGCAGGAGGTCATCAGCGTGCCAGCTCACGACGTCGAACCCGTCACCGATTTGGAAATTGAGCAGACTAAGTAAGCTGCACAAAAGTCGCCCCTCTACGACGCCGAAGTTGTCCGTCACTTCCTCAAACTGTTGGCCGGGCAAGATCTTGACATCGAAAAGCGAACCAACAAGAATAAGCTTTTGATGATCTAAGTCTTCATTATCAAGGGCTTCTCGAGCTGCATCAGTCTATTCGGGCAAGGCTACCTCGACTTCTTGGAGAAAGAGAACTTGCTTGAAGACTTATTCGTTCACCTCAACAAGGTAGCGAGTCAGGCTCCTTCTCACAAGGTCGTCCCCAAGGGCTGGCACGAGCTCAAGGCTCTCAACATTAGACTTGCAGCCATGTAGTCCAAGAAGACCCTTGGCCAATCCGAGTTCACGAGAGTCGCAATCTCAGAAGACGAAAAGCAAGTCATCGTTACCGCCATCGACCCTCTCAACGACACCGAATACGCATTCAACCTCCCCATCCAAGCCGTTTTGAACTGCAGCGACCCTAAGATTAAGGAAGAAGGCTTTAAATTGCAAGAGTGGACCAACAGACACTAGAACCACAAGCGAAGCTTGATCTACGTGCCCTTCAGTGACCTCGTCACTCTCAACGCCGCCACCGTGCATGCTTTGGAATGCACAAGTGCTATCATCACGGAAGCTCAACCCAAAGACCAGCTGTAGATCTCCTTCAATAGCCTCAGCGAGCTCATGAAGAAGCGACCCGAACTTTACAAGCTTGGTTCCATCAGCACCATCTTCTTGAAGGACTCTGACATCGCTCAAATTAGAAACCCCGCCTTCCCAGAGCCTGTCAAAGCCAAAACTGACGACCCCCGCGCCATTTACCACCTTGCGACACTTCTCGAGCAAGCTGGCTTCGACAGCGACCGCATTTTCAAAGCCATGCTTCCCTTCAAGGACGAAAGCTTTGAGAAGATTATGGGCGAACGTCTGGTTGAGGTTGTGACGGTGATTCAGCAGGAAGACTTCGACTTCAATCAAAAGATCAAAGAGTACTTCGGTGACGCTGAAAACCAGCAGAAACTTCTCAAAGAAAGAGACGAAGAGCACAAGAAGATCTCGGACGAGGTTTCAAAGTTACGCAACGAAGCTGTGGCCGAAACTTTCGTCCAAGAAAAGGTGCTCCAAAAGATGGGATCGTTCTTCAAAGAAGCTGCCCCTGAAGCTATTGTCGCTCTGGACCCTCTCGCGGATAAGAAAACTCTTTACGCGAGTCTTATTGAACAAAACATCGAGAATGCACAGCCTGATAAGAAAGACGAGGCCAAGAAGGACGACAAACTGAGCAAGCAGTTCTTCAGCGAGATTAACGAATTTAACTCTGAGGCCATCAGTCAAGAGTACATCGATGTGCTCAAGGAGCTCAGTGACGAGACTTGCAAACGCACCCTTGTTGACCTGTTCGCCCTTGGCAACCAAGAGAAACTCCTCCCCACCCTCATCAAGTCCACCGTTTCCAAGAAGCAGTTAGCCACCTTCATCTAATACGAGCTCAGCGCTAACTACAACCTGAAGGTGTAGACTGGCTTGAAGACTGGATCGAAGAAGACCAAAGAGCAGATTACCAAGCTTTTGTCACAGCTGTAGGAACATAACTCCAGCTTCCTCTCTGAACTTGTCTCCGATTTGATCACACGTGGCAAAGACACCCTCGACAAGCTGCATGATCTCAAGCCCGAAGAACTCAAGAAGCAAAACGTGCTTGGCTACTTCAGCGAGCACCCCGAGCTCCTCAACCCCTACGCCCTCAATTTCTTCGTCAAAACTCTCTGCAAAATCGAGTTCAGCGGTCTCAAAGCAGATCACCAGTACCTCAAGAACTTCTTTAATATGTTGCTGTCCTTCTCGCTGCTGTTCGGTCACGACGCTGTGTCCAAGGTCAGCAAGTCTCTGCTCAAGAGCTGCAGCATGCTTCTGCAGTACGTGCAAGCTAACTTAGATGAGCTCGCAAAGACAGATCTCGTCGGCGACATCCTTTCCAACAGCCTCTTCAACAAAATGATCAGCAATGTCAAGCCCAACTCCTCTTCATCCACCGAGACCAACTCCTTCATCATCAGTCTTTATGAGATGATCATTAGGATGCTTGACCTTTAGGAAGAAACCATCGCTAAGAAGCACACTCTGAAGAGAGGCCTCGACCTGAACTTCAATGTTTTGTCCGCGTTTAAGAAATTTAGAACGTTCAGTAGCAGTGAAGACATCGAGTTCCGCATGTTCAAGAACGAAAAGTTCCTGCAACACAGAGGAAAGGCAGGCTATTTTAAGTTGCAGACTTACGACAAGGCTGCCAAAGACTTGAACGTTGAATTCAAGGTGAACACGGACAATTGCATCGGCCACAGGCTTTTTTTTGTACAGTCCGATGTCAGCGGAGTTCTTGCGATCCGCGACGAAGGAAGCAATGAGTATCAGTACTTGTTTAAAAAAGATTAGGAGCTGAAACTCAAAAGCAGCTTCGAAGTCAGCTACCCTCACTTCCCCCAGCAAGTCTTCGGTCTCGGTAAAGCCTCAGATTAAATCAAATACGGTAATCAAGATACGAGCGTATTTGAAACAACTGCGACGGGTATCTTTGATACGCTCGCTCACAAACATGTCCAAGTGGCAGCAAACGAGGACCACGTTGCGTTCCTCGCAACTGATGGAAGTGTGTGGAAAAACGGGGCAGAAGAAACCAAACCTGTTTTGGAGGCTAATAAGTTCGGCACAGTCAAAAAGGTTGTGGTGGGCCCCAAGACGCTATGGATCTTGACCGATGATGGCAAAGTGTACGTTACAGGAGAACATGAAGAAAATCAAGTAGAAATTCTCTGCCTGGAAAGAGAGGTCGCAGAAATAGCAGAGTACACTTCGATTCCACTCGAAGAAGGTGACTCAGTCGAGGACTTGATCACCGGCTTTGAGTCAACAGTCTTCCTCAGCAAGCAGGGCCACGTTTATGGACTAGGCAAAGTTAACTCCGTCTTCCAGCACGCAGAGTCCGAGAAAAGGTTCAATAAGGTCTTCAAAGCAGCGCTTCCAGAAGACACCAAGGCCAAAAAGGTGTGGATTAACTATCCTAAAGGAGATTTGTACCCGGTCGTCTTTGTGAAGGCAGTTACCAGCGACGGTGTCGACACCATCCTCTCGACAGGCTTCGCCATCACCACTCTGCGTGGTCGCACTGTCGCAGACATTGGCTTTATGCCACTTCAAGTGGACTTCAGTAAGACGACGTTTGTGGACATCGTGTGCACTGACAGAGCTGCCTACGCCATCGACAACGAGGCCAAGTTGTGGATGTGGGGCGAGAGCAATGAGATGTTCAAGTCTGGCGGCCTCGACATTGCGAGAACCTACAAGAAGCCAACCGAGTTCGAACAGTTCTCCAAGCTCGGCTTCAAAGTCAACGAGATGAAGTCCGAAGGCAACTCGGTGCTATTCAGAGTAGTTGACGCGGAGGGCAAGCAGTCTCTCCAGGCGATCGTCGGAAAATCGGTCACCGATTTCAGGCAGTTTGGAAAGGCCGAGAAACCCGAGTCCGAGGACATCTTGACTCAGCTCACCGACTTGCCTTTCACTGCTGAAGATGTACTCTCCTTCGAACTCGTCAAGAACTTCACTTACTTCATCGTCAAAGACAGGGCACGACCCGCAGCACCAAAGCACGAGCTGCCTGAAGGAAAGCAAGCTACTGGACTTCTCCACTTCTACCAACAGGAGGGCAAGTGGGTTTATGTTACCTCAGAAGAATACGCCGCCAAGAAGAACGACTTGCCGAATGTATGCTTTGCGATCAGAGCCCCTATCACCAACCTCGAAGCCCAAGAATTCCCCGACCTCGAGGAGATCCTCACTTCCTTCAAGGCTAAGCACCTGAAGAAGGCTTTCTGGAGAAATTCGGACTCGGTTGTCGAAGATGAGGTGCCCGCCTACTTTACACAATTTGACGATAAGTTCCTCACCGAGCAAGAAATGATCGACGGTGGAATTGAAGATATGCAGCCCAAGGTGTACTACCGCGTGAAGACGATGGACAAGAACATCAAGTCTTACCCACCCATTGACCATGAAAAGATTTATCAGACGGGACGCGAGGACAAGGATCTCGAAGCCGGTTATCTCAAGATGTCTGTGATAGCTAATATTGTTAGCTTCGGCGAAAAGCTGCCATCAGATGTTGAAGAAGCTTGCACCAAAAGAAAAGAAATTTTCAGCAAGCTGCCTACCGAAGAGAAGGCCGTCAAAAAGATGCTGCGAACTTACGAGCTTGACCAAAGCGAGAGCACCTTCATCGAGAGAGTCAAGCAGATTGAAGAGTACAAGGACTTGCAAGATGATGTACTCTAGGGACTCTACGAGAATAAGATGTAGATGAAAGAACAGTTCCATTCCTTGTTCGCACTCGCTCAAAACCAGACTAACGTCTTCTCTAAGTACTTCAGCGTCGTGAAGACTTAGGTTTTCAGCGCCGAGAAGTAGAAACTCTTGAACGATAAGCTCGAGTCGATCCCATCAGGCCCCAGCCCCAACATTCGTTGCAAGCGTGTCAAGGCAGCTCGTTTCGCCGACTCCGGTAAAGTGGACTACGAAGGAGAGCACACCATTTTCGGCCAGTGCTACCAGTAAATCAAGAAGAACAACCCGACGTACGACAACTTTGCGCACTCCTCGACGGACGAACGATGCTGGGTAATTGAGTTCCTCGGCGAAGGATCCATGGACTACGGTGGTCCCTTCAGAGACTCGCTCGTCAACATTTGCACCGAATTGGAAGAAGGCGTCCTCTCCCTGATTGTCAAGAGTCCCAACAACCGCAATGAACACGGCACAAACCGCGATTGCTACGTTCTCAACTCGCAGGCAACTAGCCCTACCGAGATGGAGTTGTTCAAATTCTTCGGAGGTATCCTTGGCTTTGCCATCCGCTCTCAGTCTCCCTTGCCGATCAACTTGCCACCCACCTTCTGGAAGCAAATCATTGGCGAATAGCTCACCCTTCAGGACTTGGAGAAGATTGACGCTTACTCCTTCTAGGTCCTCCAAGATCTCCAGAACTACAGTAAATCGCTCTCTGATCAAGAATTCGAAGCCGTCGTTGACGAACAGTTTGTGACAATTCTGACCAGTGGACAAACCGTGCCTCTGTGCGCCGGCGGTGCATCCAAGCAGGTGACGAAGGAGAACATGGATGAGTACATCGAACTCGTGGTCAAGACCAGATTCAATGAGGCTTCCGAGCAGCTCGAGCAGATCAAGAAGGGTATCAACTGTGCCCTCCCCGTCCTCACCCTCTCGCTCATCTCCCCGGAAGAGGTTGAGATCAGAGCCTGTGGCGAGAAGTCGATCGACGTTGAAAGACTGAAGTCGATTACCTCCTACCCTTACTGCAGTGACGACCATGACATCGTCAAGCGCTGGTGGCGCGTCTTTGAGGCCTTCTCCGATGTGCACAAGTCCGCTTACCTTAAGTTCGTGTGGGGCAGAGCTCGCCTTCCCAACAACCTGACCAACCTCAGCTACAAGCACGAGGTACGTTTAATGGAGAGCCAGACCGACGCCTCGTTCCCTCAAGCTCACACTTGCTTCTTCCAGCTGGACATCCCGGGCTACACTACCGATGAAATCTGCAGATCACGCCTGGTCACTGCCATCGAGCTGTGTGGAGAGATCGACACTGACATGGGCGCCGGCTCGGTTGCTCAGGAGAGCGAATGAGAGTTCATCAACGCTGAACAGCAGCTACTGGCTACTCGTTGACGACATACGTCTTAAGAGAAAGAGCAGGCAAGCTGATTGAGAAGAAGGGATTATTAGGGTTATCTCTTACGGACACAACAAAAACACAACTCAGCCACTGCTTAACCTTGGACCAAAGTCTGAAACGATTAAACCAAACTTCAAAACATTTAACAAGCATCTAAAAACAAACTTCTTTTACTTTTCAATTCATTCAGATTTTAAAAGTTAATTTCCGGTTAGGCTAGCATATGGGGTTTTGGGGTTTTGGGGTTTTGGGGTTTTGGGG
>Ga0208544_10002052_pt1 | contig 13429 bp, 11 predicted proteins | sample DEB08_DNA_9_FD_184526 | JGI IMG/M metagenome (GOLD analysis project Ga0208544, IMG submission 184526) | Aqueous microbial communities from the Delaware River and Bay under freshwater to marine salinity gradient to study organic matter... | ecosystem: Environmental > Aquatic > Marine > Coastal ...
GCTGAGATGGCTCGGAAAAAGAAGGAGGCCAGTAATGTCTTGACCCCGGCATGAACCAAGAAACATAACTTAGAGATGGCTCACTTCTCGATGGAAAACCTGGCTCACTTCTGCATGGAAATTAACACCCATTGGGCATAATGTAAATATTTTCAGTTACTTAAGTGTTTTTTATGGTGCCCCAACACGGACTCGAACCGCGGACCTACTGATTACAAATCAAGAAATGCAGGCGTTGCGAGGGGTTGCGAGGGGTTGCGACGCATTGCATCTAAGTAATTGATAATGCTTATTTATTATTGATATTCCCTTTGCGGCGCGTTATGATGCATAGCACGCGAAAGCGACGCGTGATGTGTAAAAATGTCTGCTATATGTCTGACGCAGACACCGGATGGGAAGGTGACGCAATGTCCAAAGTGAGGTTAACAGATAGGTCAGTTGCAGCATTGAAGCCCAAGGACAAGCGTTACGATCAGTCCGACAGTTTGCGCGTCGGATTGCGGGTGCGGGTCTCGCCATCGGGGATGAAAACCTGGGTGTTCGAGAAGCGCATCCGTGGCGGCCCCTTGCGCAGTCACACGCTTGGGCGGTTTCCAGTTATCAGTTTGTCAGAAGCACGAGACAAAGCCTTTACGCTGGAGAAGGAAGCTATGGAGGGCGTGGACCGCAAGGCCGAGACAGTTGGCAAGCAGACCGTCTCGTCAGTGCTGGACACATATGAGCAACTCCACCTTGCGAACCTGCGCACTGGCACGGAACGCCGTAAGCAACTCAACACCGCTCTTGCGAAATATCTGGATCAACCAATCTCGAAACTTGAGCGGCGTGACCTTCAGGCATTTATAGACAAGGTCGCTTCGTCTGGTAGCTTGGTTCACGCGAACCGCTACAAAGCCGCATTGAGCGCCTTTGCAGGTTTTGCATGGCGGCGCGGATACACTGAGCACAACATAGGGGCTGGGTTGTCTAACGCACTGCGTGAGAAGCCGCGTGACCGTGTGTTGTCGCTTGATGAAGTTCGGGCCATTTACGATGCTGCCGAGTTCCTGTCACCATTGTGGAAACCGTGCATCCGCCTTTTGATCCTAACTGCGCAACGCCGCAGCGATATAGCTGGCTTGCGGTTCTCCGAGATCGACATAGAGAAAAAGAGGTTCGATTTGCCGGCAACTCGAACCAAAAGTGGACGGGCGCATATCGTGCACCTGCCCGACCCCGCGCTTGAACTGGTTGCAACCCTCAAGACCAAAGATGAAAGCAAGCCAAGTTGTGACCTGCTTTTCAGCACAACGGGCAAAACGCCAGTGTCTGGTTTCTCCAAGGTCAAACAGCAACTGGATGAATTGTTGCCGGATCTTGAGCCGTGGCGCTTCCACGACTTCCGGACAGCGTTCGCAACCACAATGGCCGAGACAGGAGCATCAGAGGGTGTTGTAGATCGTGTCCTCAATCACTCCGCCAGCGCGTCAGCCGCGAGTGCCGTTGCGAGAGTTTACAACCACTCCAAACAGCTAAAGCAACGTGCTGCCGTTCTCGATCACTGGGCCGCGCTCGTGACGCAGGATTCCGCAGACGTGGTGAGTATCGCGTCGTGAGCCAGCCTACAGCCGAAACCGTCAAAGCCGCCGAGCAGCGGGTGCGGGCTTACCTAGCGAAACGTGCAGGTCGGACTGGCGATGCCGAGGTGCCGCGTTTGGAGCGCGAACCGTTTGGCAAACAGGCTCCACTGGACCACCGCTATTCAGCCGAAGCCTATGCACTCTTCTACGAAATTGGCTTTTGGTATCCACATGGTAGGGATTATGCCGTCCAGCAGTTTGTTGAAGCCACCGCCGATCAACAAGTTTCCATTCTATCGGCATTGGTCGAGCATTCGCATAAGCACGAAATTATATATGACGCTACAGACGTACTCCTGTCCGAGTTCGGGTCGGGCAGACACCATAACTCAAACCCACGGCTTGCGGTCATTTGGAGTGAGTTCAGCAGCAACGTGTCACGCCCACAGAAAAAGCGAGGGCCTGATCCAACAAAACTAACGGGGCGAAACGCTCTAATCCTTTCGATCATGCAGGTATTGAAGGTTGAGTTCCCAACACTGTCGATAGTCGAAAATTCAGCAACACAATCAGAAAGTGATGCTTGCAGCATTGTTGAGCGCATTTTGAATGATGAGTTTCCGAACCTAAACCTTGCGAAAGGCGCTGTCCGCAACGTTTGGGAGCAGCAGGTGGGAAAGAAAGCTCTCCGACATACCCCAGTTTCCCGCGATCTAACCGATGCTGAAAGGCAAGTTTTACTTGCGGAACTTGAGGCGCTTCGGGAGGCGTCACGATAGGCCAGATGGACCTCACCTGTGGACACTTTTTCGTCCCTATAATTGATGCGTTTATTCAAGGGACGCGGCTCTAGGCGGGGCCGCATATCGTTGTTTCATGCAATACAGCCAAGGGCGAATGACATGGAACAGCACAAGTTAATTAAAGCAAAGCAGGTGGCCGAAATGACCGGCCTGTCCGTTTCGACTTTCTACGGTTTGATCCGTCAGAAGACATTTCCGAAGCCCCTGAAAACCAGCGCAAACACCGTGGCTTGGCGCTATTCGGACATTGTCGGCTGGATCGACTCTCTGGAAGAGGCGGCGCGGTAATGTCAAATATCACCTATGAAATCCGACAAGCACTAACCAAAGGCAACGCGCATACGAGTGACAGCGTTGCGCAGTTGATCGCGGGTGCGCAAGCCGAAACCGAACGTCTGACCAAAGCTGTGAAGGCCGACAAGCTCATCCTAGGCGACATTACGGCAACGGACGAGGACCATGCGGCGGCTCAGCAGCGGCTGAATGCGTCAGAAATCCTGCTTGAACGCCTGAGTGGATCGCTCCCGCGTCTGCATGAATTGCGGGATCAAATCACCTTGCGGGAGCGCGATGAACGCCAGAAGGCCCGGTATGATCGGCTGGTGAAGCGTCGCAATGTAGTTGGCAAGCAATTAGCCGCGTTCCTCGAAAGCTTGCCAGCAGTCGCCACCGCTCTTCACGAGGCGGTTCAACTTCGACAGGAAGCCAAAGTGTTCAACATGCGACCGACACCGGGGACCCCGCTTAACCCGATGGACAACATGGTAAGTGAGTATCCATTTCTCGCCCCGCTGGTCACCGATGCTGTATTGATGCGCACCCGTCTTACAGGTTCAGATGGCATGGTACTCTTTGCTCCCGCTGACACATCGGTCAGCACGCCGCCCGCGACCGCCCCGCGAGGAGCGAAGCCGGGACGCAGAGACAAGCTGGCTGAGGGTTTGCAACACGCCAAAGAAATGCAAGTCCATATCAAAGAACGATTGAACGGAATGAGGCGTTATGCGGCCATGAGAGGTGTCAGCCTCGAACAAGTTGCCACCTCGCAGGGCATGACCGAAGACCGTTTGCAGCACTATCAGAAGATTGCTGATGGCAAGATGGTCGACGCGGCAGAACTCGAGCTTTCAAAAGCGCAAATCACGACCCTTTGACTATTAATCAGGTGGTCGAAACCAATTATTCCTTCCGGCAGAACGGCTTAAAGTCTGACACGTGTCTCGCGCAGACATATGGTAGACAAATTGCCAGCTTTGCCGCGAAAACGAGGCAGCAGCATGGTGAAGCTAACCACCCCATTTGACGCGGCAGCGGTCGCCCCGCTTACTCACCCCCAAGTTTCCACAGATGGTTTGTCTGCTTTGGTCGAGGGGCTGGCCGAAACCCGTTATCGTCATGTTCCCGACGTGATGCGGGCGGGGCACTGGTGGATGGTCGCGCTGGACAAGGTGCCGCACAGGGTCACGCGCAATGGGCACCTGCATTCGCTCACGCAGGCTAACGTTCACGATCCCGCGAACCATTGTGCATTCGAGGAGGCTTTAGCGGCGATCAGCACCCATGAAAACCAGATTGAGTTGATGCTGGTTTTGGGCGTCGGCAACAACTTTGTCTGCGTCGATCTCGATGACTTGGACAAATCTGCCCCCGAACACCGGGCCAACGCCGCCGAGTATCAGCGCCAGATCAAGAGCCATCTGCACCAAACCTATTGTGAGGTTTCTCGCTCAGGCAAAGGGCTGCATTTCATTGGCATTGCGCCCCATGTGGCACATGAAAAAGCCTATGCCAAGCACCCGCATTTCCAGACGGACTTCCTGTTCCGTCATGGCCTCGTGCTGACGGGGGATTGCCGCGAAGGCAGCACTGAGATAACGGATATCTCTTCCCAAGCCCGCACGATCCTCGACAGCATGGTTCGCGGACCATCGCCCGAGGCGACGGCCCTGCCATCTGTGGATACCATCACGCCCGCGCACTGCGACGAGGCCCGCCTTATCAGCATCCTGTCGGCGGAAAGGTTCAAGCACGGTGAGGCATTCCGCACAGCCCAGAACGTCAATGATTGGTCGGGCACGTTCGCAGCGCTGCTCAACACGGCTGCCGAGTTTTGCACGGATGAGCAGCTTGTCTTCCGCGTCCTAACCCGTTCTAAATTCGTCCAGATTGCCGAGGATAAGGGTGGGGAGACGCGCCTTGCGAAGATCGAACGGCTTTGGCCGTCGCAATGGCCCAAAGCGCTTGAACGCACCGAACCGACACGACGGGCCAATAACGCAGCTACCGCACTAACCAACTCACTGACACTCGCCGACCTTTGGGAGCAAAGCGCATATGTCCAGTTCATGGTACAGGAACGCACCACGCTGATGATCACAGAGGGCTTGATTGCGGGGGTGTCGGCTGAAGACCTCGCTCCGCTGTTTCGCTACCTGCGCCCCGCAAAGATGAACCGCTTGGAAGACGAATTACGACGGGCGGACGAGGTTTTTGCAAAAACCTTAATGGATGCCCGGATATTGACGGGTAGTGATACAGACGCAGAAGTGGCGGACTTGAATGACTACATGAGCCGCGTCGTTAGAGATGAAGAAAAGATCGACCGTAAACGACGGTTCAAGCAATATAATCAGCAATATTACCTAGTGGAAAATTATGGCGGTTCGGCCAAGGTGTTTAGGGACGACTTCCACCCTGAAACAGGTGCACAGGTCCTTTGGACAATCAGCGCATTTTGCGAGGCCAAGACCAACGATAAAATCTTGAGTGGATGGGAAATCACAAAGGACGAGAAAAGGCCAGTTATCGGCTCAGCGGCGCGGTCATGGGTAAAGTCTGACTCTGCCCGCCGATATGTGGCGCAGGAAGCCCGTTTCGATACGAACGCTCGCGAAATCACTGTAGAAACTGGGAAGATCCTGAATCTTTTTCGGGGCTGGGTCACAACCCCGGTCGCGGGCGAGTGGTCCAACATTCGCTACCTGATTCACGATATTTTGTGCTCGGGTGCCGATGATGCATCTGAATACTTTCTCAACTACCTTGCTCATATGATCCAGAGGCCGCACTTCCTGCCCGGCACGGCGATTATCTTACAGAGCGAAGAACAAGGCACGGGAAAATCCACGTTTATGGGGTTGTTGCGGCGACTGCTCGGGGCACGGTATTGTTCTGTCACGTCTGACGCCAATACGCTTGTGGGCCAGTTCAATGCTTCCGCCATGAACAAGATCATGTTGCATTTTGAAGAAGCGGTTGCACCAAATGACCGGGTTGTAGAAAGCAAAGTTAAGGCGCTGATTACAAACGAGACCTTGACCTACAACCCGAAGGGAATCGCTGCAATCGAGGCCCGAAATTATGCTCGAGTGTTTCTTACGTCCAACGCACAGCAGGTCGCGCATCTTGCCCGTCACGACCGACGATGGTTTGTCCTAAATGTCTCACCCAAACACGCAAACGAGGTGACGTTCTGGACGCAGGCGCACATTGCGTATCCACAGGAACTGGAAGCGTTCATGCATTTCCTGCACATGCGCGACATTTCTGGTTTTCGCCCAAGTATGATCCCGCACACGCAAGCGAAAGACCAGCAGAAACTGGAATCGGTGGTCGGCGTCGACCTTGTACTACGTGACTTCCTTGAGGCTGGCCGTCTGCCTGTATGTTCATGCTATGTCGGCAACGCTTGGGAAGTGCGCGTTAAAGCGCTGTCCGATTACTTCCGTGAATACAACATCAAGATCGGCAACAAGCCACCACAGCCGGGCAGAGTTTTTAAGACGGTTGCATTGGGGCCATCGCATCACAGGCGCATCAGTGTCGATGGACTTAAATCGAAGCCCCAGCGTGTAATCACCATCCCACCACTGCAAGAGGCACGCAGGCTGTTTCTTGAGCATCAGGGAGTGGCCGCACACGACTGGGGCGACGACCCTTTCGATGACTGGGCGTTGGACTGATACCCCCCATAGGTGGGGGGGTGGGGGTCAAAGACGGTCGGGGCGCCACCATTTACACTTGAGTATAAAAATGTCGCTGATCCAAATCGGCTTGCGCCGCCCTCAGCTTCAACCGCTATCACCGAAACCACGCAGATTATCGAGCGCCTTGAGGGCGGTGCAGGGTTGGCACCACAGATACGTTGCGCAGCTGCACCTCAACCATGCTGATCGCGACCTTCAAGACCACGGCCGAACCACATCTTGCTATTTCTTGATGCATCCCCCACGACATGTATCTATAGTGAAGGCATAGCAATCGGGGCTCCGAATCCGCGTTGCACGGTTTTAAGCTGTCCAGGCTTGTTACTTTGCGATCTGTCTTGGGGCCCACAAGAGAGAAACATCGCGCCAAACAGCGGTGACAAGAGGGAGCAGATTAGTGAAGTGCATCAGCGTATTTTCGGGAGCAGGTGGGCTTGACGTTGGGGCCATCAATGCAGGTGCAAAAATCATCGCATGCGTTGAGAATGACCATGACTCTGCAGAGACACTACGACTTAACAACATTGCTCACGGAACTGGAATCATTGAAGAAGATGTCCAGAATGTCGACTTTTCCCAGTGGAACGATGGACAAGAGAAGATCCTGATCGGCGGCCCCCCTTGTCAACCATTTTCTAAGAATGGCTATTGGGTCAAAAACGACAATCGTTTGATAGAAGCTGACCCCAGAAACATGCTTGGCCAGTATCTTCGTGCGGTTAGCGAATTGCAGCCAAATGGCTTCTTGTTCGAAAATGTTGAGAGCATTAGGCATCCGACAAACCGTGATGCTTTTGAAGGTTTTTTGGCTTCAGCGGAAAGCCTAGGATATCATTGCACTGTATACAAAGCGAACTCTGCGGACTTTGGGGTGCCACAAAAACGAAAGCGCGTATTCGTTTTTGGGATACGAGGTGCCAAACAAAGGATTTCGGATCCAAAACCAACACATGGTGATCCCTCAAAACCAGAACTACTTAATGGCTATCAGCCCTATGTAGGCGTCGGCAAGTTCATCGAAAGGTTCTCTTCCCAAGAGTATTCAGAGCCTCAGGAAGATGCCAGCAATGGTACATATTATAACGAACTGGTGAATGTTCCGGCGGGAAAGAACTACATCGCTCTCTCAAAACTTGAGAATTATGATGGGCGAACCTTTCGGTCAGGTGGTCGGTTTTGGAATTTTCTTAACAAGCTACATCCTGACCTGCCTTCTATTACAATTGCAGCGCAGCCTGGACCTTGGGTCGGGCCATTTCATTGGGACAGCAGAAGACTTCGAGTTCCCGAGATAGCTGCGATTCAGATGTTCCCTAATGATTATAAGTTTTCTGGCAACCGACGCTCAATTCAGAAGCAGATTGGCAACGCAGTTCCGTGTCTTCTGGCTGAAAAAATGGTCGAACATCTTATTAAGCATCTTTAATGGCTCTTGATAACTCCCTTTTACACTACTTTCTTAGGGATGCCTTAGCACCGTATTCTGAAGATTTTAGAGTTGTGGAGCGGACCAACCCTATTCAGTTTAGGTTGAATGGAAGAAATTACTCGACCCACGTCTCCTATGTGCATGACTCTGGAAATACCCGCGTAAATGAAGATGAAGTTAGGATTCAAATTGGCAGAAACTTGATTGAGGAACAACGCGAGCGTGCGAAGTCAGGTTCACGAGTCGCGTTTATTGGGTTCTTCGCTGATGGAAAGACTTTTGTTGCGTGGGATCCTAGGCACGTATTTTCACTACAAGCCAAAAAGGTCGTTTCAGTTTATGCTCGTCAATCACAATTGATCGGAGTCAATGCAAATCAAGCGGCAGTTCATAGCTTTAAAGCAAAGTTTTTGGATGAAACTAGCTTTGCAATAGCCCTTCCGGTCAGCGCATTAGGCTTTTATCTGGAAAACATTGAGCATTTTCACCGGTTGCCGACTGAAGATGCCATAATAGGTCTCATCGGTTCTCACACTTTGACATTTTCCGACACCGGCCTTGGAACTCGAGGCGAGTTTGATGTTGGCGAGTTTGATGTTGAAGACGATGGCCAGCGTGAGAAGTTTACATACGAACGGAAAGCGTATCCTCGTGACCCCCGTTTCAAAAAATGGGTATTGGATGCATATATGCAGACCTGCTGCGTATGCGATCGCCAACTTGGCATAATTCAAGCTGCACACATCATCCCTCATTCTGAGGAAGATTCCCCAAATAGTGTGCAGAACGGCTTGGCGCTTTGTATTGAACATCATCGTTTATATGATGATGCGCTGCTATTGCCTGGCCCCGGTCAAATTCTCGTATTCAATCGAGACAGGGCCGAGTATCTAAAGCAAACCGCACAAGAGAAAGGACTGGACAACATTGAAGCACTTGGGGGTCAGCAATATCAGTTACCAGAAACCGCAGAATTGCAACCACTTGATGAGTATCTCGAACGTGGACTCCAAATCAGAATGGCTGGATAGCCTTTTTAGTGTTCTGACGGATGTCGAGGCCGCTGAGAAGGAACTTTCCTATGTTTCTCATTGCGGTACCGAGCATGCTCGGAAGCTTTCTGGCTCATACTATACGCCCATAGATGTGGCACGGTTCTTTTGGAATGAATTCTTTGTCCACAACGATATTACGAGTGCAAACAACGCTGCGGTGTTTCTAAAGTCCCACACTTTTGTCGAACCCTCTGTTGGGGCTGGCGCGTTATTTTTTGCGCTCTTGGAGCGGCTTCTGAAAGCCGGCGTCACACCGCTAGACATGTCGAAAATCGAAGTCGACCTTGTGGACATCAATCAACACGCACTAACATTCATACGGACGAAGGTTACCCAATTAGAGAATGCCTTTCGAATAAAATTCCACAATTTGCGGTTTATAAGCGCCGATTTTCGAGAGTTGGAATATGGATCGCATGCAAGGCCTGTGGTTTTTTTTGGAAATCCGCCGTTTGTTGCAAATGAAAAAGCCACATCAAATTGGAAGAATATTTTTGCTGATTTTGTAGAAATATGCCTCAATGAAGGAGGTGCATCCGGCTCTATCCACTTCATACTTCCAATTTCAGTTGCATTCAGTCGAGACTACTGGCGCTTACGTGAGATGCTGAGAAGTAAATCGCGAAAGATTGTACTGTCGCATTTTGACAACATCCCTGACACGCTGTTCAAATCAGGAAAGCCTCTGCATGATAACTCTAACAAGGCGAATAGTCAGCGTTGTTCGATCCTGACAGCTTTGCCTCATCGTTCGCCTGTCGTTCTGTCAACAAAGTTGCACCGTTGGTCTAAAAGGGACCGTGAAAGCGTACTTGGCCAATCACCGGAATACTTTAACGTCACCTGCTATGAATTTGATGATCAATTTCCAAGACCTGAAAACGTTCAGATTCTGTCCTATCTGGTTGATGCTGGAAACGCTCCTACTCTCGGAGACACTTTGAGTCAGAACGGAAGGTATTCCCTTTGCGTCGGCAGTGTGGCGCGCAATTACATTGGAATACGCGAAGAAATTGGTAGCGGCATCCACCAGCTTGGATTTGACCGAAAAAGTGACTTCTATTTTGCGCTTGGCCTTCTTTCATCAGACCTGTTCAAAGACTACTGGTTAACTGTTGGAGATGGGTTTCATGTTACAAAATCAAACATATTGGATTTCCCCGTCCTTCCAAGGGTCGCCGAGGCACTAGCCAAGAACCAACGAAAAATGGCTCACATTTGGTCTAAAAGAAGCGAATTCGCCAAATTAAAACTCAACTCGGGAAAGTCGACCAGTTCTTATGATTTCTCTCAGGTCGCTCCCTCGCTCTATAGAGCGTTAAGTTAGTGTAGTTACAAAGTCGTTAAAACGCCCTTTTGAATATTGTGGTTTCGGAGTTTCTAGGGCCTGTATCTTGGATAGACGCCGACCTATTTGCTGAAGGCTAGCCTTAGAGAATGGAACCATTTGGGTTCCCTATCGTAGATGCCCAGGTGTTCCACCATCGTGTAACTTCCGTGCGGGTTATTAGGGCTATCTACCCGTTGCGAATGGACGAGAGGATTCGCTTTGACAAATGCTGCCATAGACGAGCGCAGCGCGGCCTTGTGGGCGTCGTCCGTCCCGTTCTGTCCCATCTCCTCGCGTACCCGCTTGAGCGCAGCGTTGACCACTGTGGATATCTTAACAGACTTGCGCTGCGCCATGAGGGCATCGAAGGCGTGAAGAGCATAGAAGTCATCGGTAACGGCCTGTCGATAATCGACATGTTCCACCATCACACCCATATCTGGTTTCCACAGATAGTGGTGGAACTTTCGACGATCCTCGCGCCCATCAAAGACGTAGATCAGCGCGTGGTCTAACCCATGGTTGGAGTGCCGGATGCAATAGGTCTGCATTTCGCGCAGGGTGTCGAGAAAATCCTCCGCGCCATAAAACATCGCGCCATGTAACAAATTCGACTGCGGGAGGCTGGGGATGACGGGCGCACCATACCATTGAAAGCCCCCAAACATAACTTTCATCCGCTCCGCATGCTCGAGGAGCGATTTGAATTGAGTTTCTATGACCGGGACGTGCGTTGTCATCAAGACACCCTCCTGATGTCAATGATATCAATATAAGACAATGATATAAAACGGTAATTTGTCAATTCACACGAAAATAAGATTGCGTAAGATCCTTGAGGGCGTGTATATTTCGAGAGTATTCTGGAGATGAAAACTATGGATCAGGCCGATGAGCAGCGCATCGTTCAAGCCCTCACAATGAGGGCGCAGGGCGGTGACGCCGATGCTGCCCGCATACTCTTCAACGAAAAATCCAAGAGGGTTAGGCCCGTCCATTTTCATGAGTGCGAGACACTAGACGAACTGAAGCACGAGTTTGAACGCTATATGGGGATGCCAGACATAACCAGGGCCGAGTCTGAACATGCAGCAAAGGCATTTGATCGTCTTTTTAAACTCATTACGACCCGTGATGAGCAGCAGAAGCGGCTTAGAGGTGATTTGGCCGCCGTAGCTGGATTGGTCTATATTCCACTAGCTGACGTAACCCAGTGGGAGGTGTTGGCCGAGCAATCCCAGCGCGAACTTAAAGAGTTTGCGCGTAACTAATTTCGATATGCATTAAGTTTGTGAAAGTGCCAGACGGCTATTTCTAGTCCTTTTGTTACGTTCGAGCATTTTGCGTTATCAGAAATCATGGCCTTCAAGAAAACCTCCGCAACGGCGCGACACTTAGACTGTAGTTGTCGGGAAATGGACATTTCAGCGCCAAGGCATGGAGCGCGGCTAATGGCAGAGCCGCCCTTCGTCTGAGCCGTTGAGTTCCCATGTATTCATGCCATATGTTGCTCTACACGAACTGTTTGCTGATCTGCCTGGGGTGGAGTGAAACCTATCTGAGCAAAAGTGGTCGGCTGAATGCGCGGAGAACCCGATGGCGAACCAAATTAGTGCGAAAGAGGCGGAAGCCGCCTATAAACAGGCGGTCAGAGTATGGAACAAAGAAGCCACTGAAGCCGATGCTCGAAATATCTTAGTCGACAAGTTCGGGATGAATAATGCTTCCGCGAGCGACATGATCCGAAATTTGGCACAGCTGTTGAAAGGGGAAGTTTATCATCGAACGCTGAGTGAGCTAACGACGCGTATATATTTCGACCTAATAATTGAAGATTTCGGATTGGATTTTCTCAGAAATGCAATCGAAGCCACAAACGCACATGTGGCTTACTACGAGGCACTTCCAACTGGCGGGAACAGACCGGGCCTTCGGAAGTTATGCGTAGAGTATGAAAATCTACTTAGCTCAGGCCGCAAACTGTCCGACGCGCAACCACGTCCAGACTTTCAAAACAGCGTCAAACTTGCGTTGCAAGATACCGCAGCAGCACGTCAAGCAAGGCTTCGAGATGCAGATCCAAATACAACCAAAGTCTTCATTAGAACTATCGCGTACCGCCGAAACGCGGATGTTGTGGCAGAAAGGCTTTTTCAGGCTAATGGTATCTGCGATCACTGCAAGAAACCGGCTCCATTTGAGCGAAAAGGGGGAGGGCCGTACTTAGAGGTACATCATAGGATTCCCTTGGCTGAACTTGGTGATGATGTACTGAGCAACACAATGGCTCTTTGTCCAAACTGCCACAGAGAAGCCCATTTGGGTAAAAATTGGGAAGATTTTCGTACTAAATGAATTGCGCGGGTTGGTCTCGGCGTAGTCGCCGCAGCTAACTTCAACTCGTCTCAGAACAGTTATAGTTATAATTCAGCTTATGTGACGTATTTTATGATTTGAAATCAATTGATTGACATGAATCGTCACGCTGTCACAGTGAGCGCCTTCTTTGCGCATGTCAGCAATCATTGTGTGTATATGTTGTTCTACTTTCTGAACTCTCAATAATATCTGTAACACTGGGACATGTGTGTCAGGCTTTGATTTATATAGGAAAATTCTGTCACAGAACGCATCTAAGATCGTGACAGACGGGGACGAACGCAATTCGTGGATCGTTGCTGCTTAAGGAGTGCAGCAGGGCGTGACGTGCGACAAGACTGTTTGGCGTTGTGTCGAGCGTTGAGGGGCGGTTCGCAGGGGCATCTGGCTATCAGGGCTATCATGCATCAAGTGCGCCCTGAAGACTCGTGTAATCCGCCTGACTGCCTGCATGTCGAGTTCCGGCCTTCAGAGGTCTGCTCAAGCTTTCCGATGTATCGCACCTTATTACCTCGCCACTAGATAATGCTGAGATACGCTGTTTGGGGTGAGTCTTGGTGGGCAGGTTACCATTAGGAGCAGGTCATTCGCCAGAAGATATACAGTTCAGTAGGTTGCGAGGTTTCCTAGATCGCGTTGTACCACTGTGGAAACTGTCACACCGCACCTCTGCAATGTCTGCCATATGTCTGACTGACATAGCTGCGAACGTCGCGAAAATCGTGAACGCCAGGCAACTCTTTGATTTTTATTGATTAAATGGTGCCCCCACACGGACTCGAACCGCGGACCTACTGATTACAAATCAGTTGCTCTACCAGCTGAGCTATAGGGGCACTGGGGGCGATTTAGCATCGGTACGTGACCTTGGCAAGACACATTGTA
>Ga0208544_10002053_pt1 | contig 13427 bp, 12 predicted proteins | sample DEB08_DNA_9_FD_184526 | JGI IMG/M metagenome (GOLD analysis project Ga0208544, IMG submission 184526) | Aqueous microbial communities from the Delaware River and Bay under freshwater to marine salinity gradient to study organic matter... | ecosystem: Environmental > Aquatic > Marine > Coastal ...
ATTAGAGCTTATATAGAGTTCTACAATCGGTGCTTAGTAAAACCTTTAAAATGGAAGTTCAAAGGGTTCGACAAAGGAAAGAAATTGAAGAATATTAACTGCCGCTAACTTCTTGCGCAAACCACTAGGCCTTCATTCGTCGTATACCGAAAGGCTAGTTTTCTTTCTGTGGAAAGCTGCTGCTGATAAGTAGAAAAAGATAATAATGCTGTCATTATTCCTACAAGAAATAGCACCTTCCATATCATTTTATTCATTAGTATTTATTCTAAAATAAGTCTTATAGAAAGAGCTTCCAGAACTCCAAGTTCTATCCATTACCCACAGAATAGGATTAGAAGTGCCGAAGCTACGCTCCTTTGAGGAATTTGTGAAAATCATTGAATCTACAGACGGTTTCGAGGCGATGCCCCTAAGTATAGCTTCCATTTTCAGGAAAATTTGTCCAAAAGAGCATCGCTCTGACCCTGCCTGTAGGAAAAAGTAGTAAAATTGGCACAAAGGAGCATCGCTCCGACCCGATTTTTTCAGTATTTCATTCTGTGGGGTATCAGTAGAACTCCAAGTTCTGGAAACTCTAAGCTTTTTGGAATAAAGTCTCTTACCATTTTGGATTTCCTATACCTTTTTCCATTAATTTAATGAGTTCTGGGAAATGGTCTGTATAAATATCTCTCGGAAAAACATCCTGTTTTTTACAGATAGCCGCAGCCATGCCAATGACTTCTCCCATCATGCCCGTTGTGCGTTGAACTCTAATGGTCCCTAAAGCAACATGGGTAACACTAATATTCCGACCTGCCATAAATAGATTATCCAAATTCCGAACATATAAACAACGATAAGGAACTTGATAAGGCTCAATTTCTCGCATATCTGCTCGAGATTGAAAAGGCTCGCCTGTAAATCCATTCCTACGTTCGGGGAAATGAAGGTCGATATCCCAAGTTGTTGTAAAAGTTCCATCAGGGAATTTTTTGCCTTCCAAAATATCCTGCTCTTTTAGTATAATATCTCCCATTAGTCGCCGAGATTCTCGTTTACCTCCAATATAGGCGACCCATGTTAGTGCCCGATTGGCAAATTGAGCTTTATTTTCGCTATGGTTTTTAACAAAGTCCCAATTTCCAAAAACTACTCGCAACCCATAGTCTCGGATTTGTTCAATTTCGGATATCTGATTCCTATTAGCGCCTGTTTCCCAATCCCAATCTCCTTTTACACTTTTAGCAGCCGTATTTTCATCAAAATTGACTGCCCAAGACCTAGTATCAGGGAATGGAGTACCTATCTCTTTTTCGGCAGAATTCCATTGAACGGAGGTCCCCATTACCAGTTGGTCTGCGACTTGGGGTGCCCTCGGCTCTCCAGTTTCCGATTTTGCTTCTCTCCCCATTCTAAAATCGGCATCCGCTAAATATCCAAGATTTCCGTCGCCCGTACAATCGGCAAATAATTTTCCTTTTAATTGATATGTTTTACCTGTCACAATACTTCTACCTGTGACTGATTGGATTCGTCCATCTACTGTTTCTGCATCAAATATATGGGTGTTTAGAAACAAAGTCAGATTTTTTTCTCCCTGTACAACTTGCAATTTTTTATTATCTGCATAGTTGGATGCTGGCCCCGCATTATGCTCCGTTTTCTCAGGATTCTTGCGGATAACATCCAAGATTTTTTGACTTCTTATAGCATTAGAATCTTGTTGTGCTTCCCAAAGTGTCCAATGCCCAACACCTCCTATCTCATCGACTAAGGAACCAAGATTGGTATATGGTTTTTGGTAAATCAAGCCAGACAAACCAACTCTCACTTCCGAGCTATTATTCCCCCCTAATACAGGACGGTTTTGGACTAGCGCCACTTTACATCCTAATCTAGCTGCACTAACAGCAGTACAAATTCCAGCCATTCCACCGCCTACTACGACTAAGTCATAAGCTCCAGCATTTTCAGGCTGCTTCGATAAACCAAGGTGTTTTTGTCTAAATTTTGCTAGTGCTTCTTGTTCATTAGGCGGCTGAAACTGTTTGCTTTTTGTGAGAACAATCGCATCACAGCGACCATTAAACCCGGTCAAATCATGCAATTGGAGTTTGGCTTTTCCCTTTTTAAGCCGAATCAAACCTCCGTCTTGCCAATGCCAATTTGACCCTTGTGTACCCAAGGTATAATCCAAAAATTTATCATTGATAGACAATTGAAATCGCCCCGGTTTACCTGTTACCTGCCAAGGAGCAGTCCAGTCCCGAGTACGAACCCAAATGCGATATTTTCCAGCCAAAGGTATTTGGACAGTAGTGACAGCATCCGCAACTGGCTTTCCAAGTCCATGAGCCAGCACATAAGCAGAACCCATTACATCCATAGATTGTTGGTCTATTTTCCACCCTCCTAAATTTTCAAAACTCTCTGCTTCAATAAAAATAATAGCGGGACGGTCATTTATCATAGACAAAGTAATGCTCGTCAGTAGGACTAGTAATAATAGTTGGAAATATTTTTTCATGATATTATCTAAATTTACCGGATAATAATCGTTCGTAAATTAAAAGGTCTAAGCTTTACTTTGGGAGTTCCTAAACAAACCCAAAACACTTTTACTAATGAGTATAAATTACTTAGGGTGAAGATATTGAGTAATATATCAAAAATTAAAAGAAAAGCTAAAAAAGTTTGAAGATTAGCTGTACGACCGAGTAGATTTGGTGCAGAAAAGGTGAAGAAAGCCAAGCGGATTTAGTGTTTCAGAAATTTAGAATAGCAGAATTATTAAAAATTGATTAATTATCCCCGTACATCGCCCAAATTAGCGGAAAAGCAATGGCAGAAAAAATGCCTATTAATATATTGATTAAAAAAATGACCTCAATTTGCTCGGGTGGCAAAAAGAAAAACAGCATGCACAAAACGGCACATATCATCCCAGAAAGCATAAACGTATTTTTTTTGCCAATCCGAGTAGCGACAGGAATCGCTAAGGCGACCCCCAATAAACTCGTTGCATAACCACTACTCATAAATGCAGCCGCTAAGGAGCCTTGGGTCACCTCGCCAAAAAATGCGACCGTTTGGTCACCAATAAAATATTTGAAATAATATAAAATAGCTGCGCCCCGTAAGGAATTAAAAATCAATATCGCAATAGCTGCCCCCAGCATAATAAACCAGGGTTTGTTTTTTACTAAATCATTGAGGTCTTCTTTTAAGGTAGAAGCTGGTACTTCTTCAGGGTCGAGTCGTTCTTTTGTACCCAGAAAAGTCAGTAGGAAAAACACGCCTGCTATGATGGCATAAATCGCAACCGTCTTTTGATAAGCGGCAGCTAAATCGCCTGTTGTTTTAAAATATTCTACTAAATAATTAGCCGTTGCCGTTACCATCCGCCCTGCACTAAAACCGCCAATAAATCGAAAGGAAGCAAGGGAAGTCCGTTCGTCCGTATCCTTTGTCATCACGCCGAGCAAGGATGCATAAGGGACGTTGACGGCAGTATAGACCATCATAAGTGATGTAGGCATAAATGAGTTTGCCAGTCGGCCCTAAATCAGGTGTCGTAAAAGTTAAAATCCCTATGATGGTAAAAGGAAGTGCACCATATAAGAGATAAGGTCTGAATTTTCCCCAACGGGTTTTGGTTCGGTCGCAAATCATCCCAATAATTGGGTCGTTCGCTGTATCCCACAAACGTGCCACTAGAAACATCATTCCTGCCGCCGCCGCTGTTATGCCAAATACATCGGTATAAAAAAATAACAGAAACATGGAGAATAATGTCCAAAACGTGGAGGACGCAAAATCACCGAAGCCATAAGATATTTTTTCTTTTAAAGTCAGTTTGTTAGGTTGGTTCATGCTATTTCGTTTGAATGGGAGGTTTGAGGTTTGATTGTTGAAGTAACACAATTCTCTGAGTTGTGTTACTTTGCTAAAACGATTTAGCACAAAGGTAAAAAAATTATTTAAATACAAGATTCTCTGTAAATAAAATTAACGTCTAGCATAATTTTTCTAAATGGGTCATTACCCTGCCCTCCTTCTATTTGGTCAACCAAAGTCTTAATCGCTTCTCTACTCATATCCTCCAAAGGCTGAACGACGGCAGAGATTGGGGTATAGGCAATTCTGTAGGCATCCATGTCGTCAAAACTGATAACCGAAATATCTTCGGGGATGCGGGCCCCCAACTCTTTTAAACATTCCAAACCGAGGACGGTCAGCTTCCCAGTTGTGAATAATAATCCATCAGCACCTGCTGTTAATATTTCCTCGATTGCCTCCTTAATGAGGTCTTTGTCGTGGCTGAATTGAAGTTGCTTAATCAATGCTTGATTGACGATTAATCCATTTTTTGTCAAAGCATCTTGGAAACCTTCCACTCTTTGTTGCATGGTCACCAGTTGGTTATTAACGTTTAATATAGCTATGTTTTTCCGATTGTTTTTTATCAGTCGTTCGGTAGCACTATATCCCGCTTTATAATTATTTATAATAACTGTGTGGCTTTCTACACTTTCAAACGACCTATCCACCACGACGAAGGGTATTTTTTGATTTTTAAGGTCGAGCAACTCTTTTTCACTACCAATCGGAGGCGTTAGAATGAACCCATCCACCTGTCTGTTTCGCAGCAGGTCTATTTCCGCTTTAAATTTTTCCTTTTTTTCATCCGAATTGGCGATAATTACCTTATAGTTATGCTTGGATGCCTCATTCTCTAAAAATCGGGCAAATTTAGCAAAAAATGGGTTAGAAATATCTGCGATGATGAGTGCGATGGTTTGAGATTTTCCCGTCCTTAAACTTTTCGCCATGTAATTGACCTTGTAATTCATGGTCTTAGCCATGTCTAGCACTTTCTCGGCCATGCCATCGCTGACCCGTTTCTCTTTGGCTTTTCCATTGAGGACAAAGGAGACCAATGATTTGGAAACGCCCAACGCTTCAGCAATATCTTTTATCGTACTCTTTTTCTTTTTTGGCATTACGGTATATTGTATTGAAATAGAATTTTGCAAAGATAACAAATGAGTGCTGGAGGGACAAATGATTGTTTTAAGGTGGTTAATTTAAAAGTGAAAGGAAATTCCCCCACGCTACTATCATTTATAGCAAAGACTGAAGTTAAAATTAGCCGATTGGAATAGTCGCTAAATCCCAAACCACTAGGTTTAAATAGTAGAATTAGTCGACTGTCCCAAATTTTTTTTTCAAACCAAAGTTAGTATTTCACTTAATTACCAAATAATTTCTTTGTCTTCAAATAATCCGAAAATCGATACAGTTTAGTGAAAAGGGTATTTGGTATCCAAGTAGTTTGATAAACAAGACTATCATATATTTCAGTCTTACAACTATTGATGAGATAAGCGTAGTTGGATATAATGAATGGTTCTTTAAAGACTTCGTAAAGTAAAGCCGATTTGTTATGAGTGTTTGGAAAATGAACAGAAGATAATATTTCATTTCCGACCTCATTGTATGGTCTATTAGGAAGTTCTATTAATTCTTCTTTTAGAAGTGCATCTATTCTTTCTTCAGTTAGACTACAAGCACTATCTTTAAAAGAATATTCATACTTTTTGCCTAATGCTTTTATTTTTGCTTTTTGATTTAAATAAAGCAATTCGTTGTGAAATTCATTTATTTCATCTGGAAAATCTACCAAATCAGTACTTTGTAGATAAACGATTTTTGGTATGCCTATGAAGTGGAAAGCAAAACCTTCTTTTTCTTTATAAATTTTTACGAGCTCTAGAAAAATATCTTCTAGATTATTTCTAATGGACTTATCAAAAGTAGTAAAAGGTGCGTTAATCATTCTATAACCTAATTATGCTACGCTATTGTCAGCAAGCAAATGCTGATATAAATAGACATAGCTACATACCCTTATTTCTAGTAGTAGAAATAACGACAGTATATATTTTGAAAATTTAGAATGAAGAAGGCAGCTTTATTTTATAAAGCCAACGATTATTAACGACCATACTTCTCTTCAATATCCATGGTCTATGTTTTGATGTGTATGATTTTTCCGATAGCTCGTTATGAAATTTTAAGCGCAATTCTAAATTATCTGTTTGACCAACATAATATTTATCTGCGGAAGCGGAATAAAGACGTAATACATGATTCATTGGTTTTTAAATAACAAAAGCCCAACAATCATTACAATTGTCGGGCTTTGCGCCTCTTCTAGGACTTGAACCTAACATTAACGAAACCAAACTAATAGTAATTATTAGCTATATTTCTAACAAAAAACATAATTTTGTACTATAAATGCTAACTAATACCAACAAATGCTAATCTACATTAAAATTAACCGTACAAAAAAACGTGCAACTTATTAAACTTTAGTTATATTTGCCATGCGAACAGATTATATCACTAAAGATTTATACAGATGCCAAAGTATTCTATTCCACAGGCACGAATACACCTGAAGAAAAAAAAGCCTACCGATAAACAAGGTTATTTAATTGCCTCTATTCGTTTCAATCATAAACAACTTACCTACTCATTAACCGACTACCTAAAGCGTGAAGGAGTTTACCCCATTATAGATGCCTCTTTTTGGAATGCCAAAGCAGGGCAAACCAGATTTAGTAAAAAGTATGGAGAAAGCTATAAAAAGGTAAATGATAGCCTAAAGAAATTAAAAGACTTCATAGACAACTTAATACTTGCCAATTTTAATATTACTCATAATGAGTTAAAGCAGGAACTACATTATTTTACTGGAAAGGAACAACGACCAGAGGAAAAGAATAAACTAAGTCTATTTGATTTTATAGAACAATTGATAACAGAGAAAAAGAAAGCTAATACTTCTACGTGGGAAAAATATTACACCTCTAAAAGGAATTTGGAAGATTACATAAAAGAGAAAGATATAACAATCACTTATGATAGTATAGATTGGGAATTTAGAACCAATTTTGTCCAATGGATGTATGAACCACCTAGAGAACATTCGACCAACCATGCTGCTAAAATTATTGAAAACCTAAAGTTATTCCTACGGGAATCCTACAAATTAAAATACCACCAAAACGATATATTTAGAGACAAATTTTTTAATGTAAAGAGAGTAAAAACCAAAATGAAAGTTCGGCTAGACCTTACCGAATTGAAAAGATTACAGACTTTGGATTTATCGAATAATGTACCATTTGATAAAGTAAGGGATTTATTTATTGCAATGTGTTTTACTGGTTTGCGTATATCCGATTGGGGTAAAGTGAAAAAAGAAAATATAGTAATTAATGACGGTAAAGAAACGCTTGAAATACTAACCAAAAAGACAAAAGCAAAAGTTTACATTCCTATCCTATCAGAACTAAAAACTATTTTAGAAAAGTACGAATACCACTTACCCAAATTAAGTGACCAATATTTTAACCGAACAATAAAAGAGGTTTGCAGATTGGCAGGAATCAATAATAAAGAGTTAAGAATTTATTCAGAGGGAGGAACAACTAAAGATGAACGAATAGAAAAATATAAAATGGTTACTTCTCATTGTGCTAGACGTTCTTTTGCATCCAATTTTTATAATCTAGGTATCGAGCCTTTTTTATTAATGCAAATTACAGGACACACTACCGAAAAACAGTTTTTTGAATACATAGACCTTGACGGTAAAGAACAGGCTAAAAGGTTTGCACAAGCAGTAGAATTAAAACGAAATCAATCACCGCTAACCATAGCCAGTAAAACAGGTAGCTAACTATGAGATAATTAAAGAAGGGAATTTTTACTAACCATTTTAAAAATTCCATCCATGCAAGGAAACTTAGTATTACCGTTAGATTTTACCGCCACTATTGAAAAATTAGAACAACTACAAAGAGAGATTAAACAGGAAAAGAACCTTTACAAACAGTACCAATTATTGAAGTTGGAAAGGTCTATTTTACAAAGTTCGATTGATAGATATTTATACTTGAATGCCAATTGATAAAAGAGAAAATTAATAGAAGGGAATTAAAAAAACCCGTTCCCCATGCTTTGGACGGCAGGAAACGGGGTATTTCATAAAATGAAAATACGTACAAATAAAATGAAATTACATTTTACTTTACCCACAAATAACGACTTTTTTAATCGTTATGCCAATTTAATACCTACTTTATCCAAGTTGGGTATCATATCACAAATAATTTCCGCACTTACAGAGATAGGAATAATTTACAGCATTATACTATCTAGAGTTTACGAGATAGCACCAAATAACGCTGAACTATTGGCTACCATTGGTGCAATTATCGGCACGGCTTTTTTAGAGATTGGACTAAGGAAATTTACCCCATATAGTATAAAGGCTTTTTTATACCAGAGGTTTAGCGGTTTAGATTTAGCAATGACCGTCTTTATTTTATTGGTTTGTATCGGTCTGTTTTTTGGTTCGGCTGCTTTGAGTTTTAACGGTAGTAAAGAACTGGTTGAAATTGCCACCCCTACCCCACAGGAGCAAAGCACCGATAAAACAGATTTAGTCCACCAAGATAAAAAGCAGGAATTGAGAGCCGTTTTTATTTCTGATAGTGCCACTATTGCCAACGGTTATTTAAAGCAAATAGAAGCTGAAAAGAACCGCTATAAATCACTAATTGAACAGCAACAAAGTAACCTAAACCGATATACCAGAAAAGAGCAAAGAAGCGGTTTAAGTTATACTACCAAAAAGGAAACCATTAGAGGACAGATAGCAGCCATTAAAGCTGAACAAGCCGCTATTATTGCCAATAAAGAAACCCTACAAGCTACCGAATTAAAAGCACTAACTACTAATCGAAAAATAGAATTAAAAGCGGTAGATAGCCTTTATCTAACTGATATAACAGCTATTAAAACCGCTAACCAAAACACAAAGAATAAAGCAGAAAGTACCACCCTATTCTATGGCAATGGATTAGCATGGTTTACTATTATTTGTTTATGCGTTTTTCTCTTTTCAGTTATCATTGAGGAAATACATAAAAAAGGTAGTGGTATTGAGCAAATAGCTTTACCTAATCAATACTATTTTAGCGAATCGGTACTATCTGATTTTATCAATATGGTATCTGAAAAGATTAATTTCAAATTGAGAAATAAAATACAAACATTGGCAGAAGCTACCCCACCGCCACCCGTACCAATAGCACCGCCTAACCTTTACGATTTAGCCAGAGCCGAACAACAACGGCTAATATTTACTTTAGCCGATACCACAGGACAACACTATTTATTAAATAATAATCTACCTCAAATAGATACTACCAGAGCGCAATTAATTAGCACCCCAACACAAACTACTAATGATTTAGAAAGTACCCCACAGGCAGCGGAAAACAGCGATTTAGAACAAAGAATAATAAACTATTTAAACGCTTTTAAAGAACTGGAAAAATGTAATTTACACCAACAGGCAAAAGAAATGAAAGTAAAGGCAGATGATGTAATAAAAGCCTATTTAGGAAATGAAGCTACCACCGAAAAAGTAAACGAATTGAGAGAACAAATAATTGGTTTTATCAATGGGGAAAATGCTAATCCATTTGAACGCCACCACCGCCAACCAATAGGATTTAATAAAGCCAGTATAAGCACAGAGACAACCGAACCAACGACTAACGGCACAATGGAAAGTAATATAACAAAAACGGCTATACGGCAGCCGTATAACGACAGAACGCCAAAGGACGGACAAAGAAGCTGCTTGCATTGTGGCACTCATTACATTTATAAACAACACACTCAAAAGTATTGCTCCGAACCTTGCCGTATTAAAGCATGGCAGGAACGAACGGGCAAGGAATTAAAACTAAAGAAAAAGAAATAATAAGGGAGGGGGGGGACAATCCATGGGGAATCTAATTAGAACAACGCCGCCCTAACAAACTTTGTGTGAGGTCTATTTTTTCCCATAGGGGGGGGTAAATATTTCTAAAGCAAAAAGGAGACACAACGCCGCCATAAGCTACCACACACATTGACGAAAATCGAAGCCGTTTTTTTTTATTTAAAAATTGAGAATATTATGAACTTAAAACCGACCTATTCTAATATTGATTTTCAAAAATTTATTGATAAACTTTTAGCAAGTGATAATCCAAAGAAATTATTAGCGAATTGTAATTTAGATGCTAATTTTTTTGAACTATTTAAGCACGAACTATTTAAAGTTAAGCAAAAGGAAATTAACGAAAACGGGAATGTAGAAACGAAAAAAGCCACTTCATTAGGTGAAGTGAATACTATTTCATTTAATTGCGACACACCTAAATATCAAAAATTAAACGAAATAGAAGATATTTATAAAGAGCAATTCAACCAATGTATAAACCGATTAAGGCAGCCCACAATATGGAGCGATAATCGAATTTTTGAGGACAAACCATGTTGCCAATTTATTACAGATATTTTGCAGGAATTTAAAGAGAAATTTAACCCTAATGATACAATTTATTATGCTTTTTTTAAGTGTTTTTATTATCATTCCCTTACCGATTTTGATAATTTTAGAGACAATACAAGCCACATAAAAGTAATACTTGAAAAGGCTAAATTATTTGAAGGAAAGCAAAAGGAATTTTTCTTTGAGAAAATTTCAGCCGATGCCCAACAAAAGAACCAAAAAGTAAAATATGCTGAAAGGGTAATTAATTTTGAAAAGGAATTAGTAAGAACACTTTACCCTAAATGTACTGCAAAGGAATTTAAAACCGACCTTTCCGAATTGTGCGACAATTGCCCACTACCAGAAAAGTTAAAAAAGTATATCGAACTACAAATTTTACTACCAACTAAGCAGAAAAAAGAAGTTTTACCCAAAGGAAAATTTATTGAGTATATCGAAGCTGAAATACAATCAGCTAGTAAGGCAATGGATGATATATATTTATTGGAAGTCCAAAATAAAGATAATGAAGTCGACCCATATAGAGTAAACAGAACAGAAACCTACATTTGGAATAAAGAAAGGATAAAAGCCTTAAAACCATTTTTAGAGCAACCAGAGCCAGTAAGTAGCGACAAAATACAAACCACTAACCCAGAATTTACTACTTCCCGTCAAATACTAGCTATTTACTATTTATTGGAATATATGAAGGTGGATTTTAATGATATTGATAGAACCAATTTAGCACGGTTCACCCAATTTATTACAGGAAAAGAAGCGAATAATTCTAAGATAGTAAATACTACTATTTATAAAAAATGGGGGCAATTATTTGGTAAAAGTCCAAAGAAGAATAAGCAGGACTTACTATTTATAAAAATTTACTTTGAAAAATTACAGCTATTAGAAATAGTAAAAATGATAGAAAATGATAGTGATTTTACTGATTAATGAAAATATAGGGATACCCAACAAGTTACCCAATGCCTAAAAAGCACCTACATATTTGCATCGTTCAATTTATTGTAAAACTAAAATTAGAATAATATGCAAAATGTAGTATTCACTCAATTATCAATTCCAGAGGTAAGGAATTTATTAAGAGAAGAATTAGAAAGTTTTTTTACACAAAAAGAAGCTGAAAAGGAAACCACTAAACCAGAGTCACAACCCGAATACCTAACTAAAAAAGAAGCTGCTGAACTGCTTAAATGTTCGATCGCTACGATTGACAATTACCGAAGGAATGGTAAACTAAAACGGTATAATCATTTAGGGCATATAGTTAGGTTTAAACGCTCCGAAGTATTGGCCGCGATTGAAGGAAAGAGTATAAATAAAAAAAGAGGACTAGAACAGTCCTCTAAAAATTGAGAATATAAGATACAAAAAGAATGAATTGAACCTAGTTCAAAATGGCAATTCTATTTGTAAACCATATTTTAAAACTATTACAAAAGTATAAAATTTTCACCAATGAATTATACTAATAAAACAGAATCTTTAAAAGGCTTTAAGCCAGATACAAGCGACTTTCCAGACATTACTCCAAATGATATTACGAAAGAGATAGGTAATAATTTAAAACAGCTTGAAACTCAAAATGATAAAGGTTTATTTAAAATAAGGACGGCTAATCAATGGTTAGAACAGGCAAAAAAAAGTCCAATACCTCAAATGTTATTCGGTGAATTATGGCACGAAAACGAACTATGTATTTTGTTTGCTGACACCAATTTAGGTAAGTCAATTCTAGCCGTTCAAATTGGAAATAGTTTAAGTAAAGGTGAAGCTATAAGAGGGTTTAAAATGGAAGCAAAAAAGCAAACTATTTTATACTTTGATTTTGAACTTTCAGCTAAACAATTTGAGGTACGATATGCTGTTAAAAATGAAACTAAAAAGGTATGTGAACACCATTATAAATTTGATAAAAATTTTATAAGAATTGAAATAAACCCAGATGCAGAAATACCCGAAAAGATAAGTTTTGAAAACTATTTAAATCAATCATTGGAGCAAAGTATAATTGATACTAAAGCAAAGATTCTAATTATTGATAATCTTACTTATCTTAAAAGTGAAACGGAAAAAGCAAAGGACGCTTTACCTCTTATGAAACAATTAAAGGCATTAAAAAGCAAATACAACCTTTCTATATTAGCGCTTGCACATACTCCAAAAAGAGACTTATCTAAACCTATTACTAGAAATGATTTACAAGGTAGTAAAATGCTAATCAATTTTGTTGATAGTTGTTTTTCAATCGGTGAAAGTCACACGGATAAACATTTGAGATACTTAAAACAGATAAAGGCACGAAATACTGAAATCATATATGATACCGAAAACGTGGCTGTATGCCAGATACAAAAACTTTCTAATTTTCTTGAATTTGAATTTATAGATTTTGGTACTGAACGGGAACACTTGAAACAATTAACAGAAAAAGACAGAGAATCAAAAATAGAACAGGTTAAAGAATTAAGTAGTAAAGGACATTCGCAAAGACAAATTGCATTACAACTAAGTATTTCACTTGGAGCGGTTAATAAGTATTTAAAACTGTAAAAGTGTTCACGGTGTTCACGGTGTTCACACCGTGAACAGCGTGAACACCGTGAACATTGTAAAGTGATAAAGTGTTGATTTTTAAATAATTATACAAATTTAATTTAAGAACATCAACAAAAATCGTGAACAGTGAACGGTAATTAATGGATATTTAGTAAAAAGCATGAACACTTAAATTATTTAAAAATGACTAATTATAAACCAATATTACAAAATGATATTTATCCCAAATTAGCAAATATAGTAGATGCTGCTTTACCAGAGTTTGAATTTAAAGAGAAGGGTAAACAATGGATAAGCACCAACACTTTACATTTGTCAGGAATAGAAGGCGTACACGGAAAAGGAAAAGTAACAGTATCAAAAAGTAAACCTTATGCTATTGGCGACTTTAGAGAAGGTACTAAAGAGGTTATAAATTATTTGGTAGGTAGTGCTTTTCATCCACAGGTAACAG
>Ga0208544_10002054_pt1 | contig 13427 bp, 8 predicted proteins | sample DEB08_DNA_9_FD_184526 | JGI IMG/M metagenome (GOLD analysis project Ga0208544, IMG submission 184526) | Aqueous microbial communities from the Delaware River and Bay under freshwater to marine salinity gradient to study organic matter... | ecosystem: Environmental > Aquatic > Marine > Coastal ...
TAAATGAAGAACGGCCAGATTCGCCAGACCCAGAAATTCCCGCACCGGAAGTAACAGCTCCTGCCGTGATGTTCGCATCAGCAGTTGAGGCATTCAGGTCTGTATTAAAGTCATATTCTGCAATGACAGCGGCATGACTATGCGACATGGCAACACATGCTGCTGCGAGTGAGGCTATATATTGTATTTTTATTTTCATGGGTTTTTATTGTTAGTTTTTTACCAACTCGGCATGAGCTGTTTGATCATTTTACACAGACAATCCAAAAAAAGGGCTGAACTTATGCGCAAAATTGCTGCACTCTTGCGCCAAGGCTCAAAGCCCCTCGCTGTCGTAAAAGTTCAATTATTAGTCGGAATAGTGCTGTGATTTTCCCCTTCAGCACACGTATAGTGGGTATATTCCGTATGAAGATCACCGCAACATTTAGTACTGCAGTCTGCTTGCTCATAACCCTCATCGGCTTGATGGCGCCTCGGGCGCAGGCCAATGAGACCAACCTCGCTGAGAGCGCCAAAGTCAGAGCCAGCAGTGAGCGTGAGGGCGCGGCTGCCAGCCTCGCCGTGGATGGGGTGGTGGCAGACAAGTCCCGCTGGTTGGCCGCTGAGGGTGATCAGCAGCCATGGATCGAACTCGCTTTCCCCCAGCCACAGAAAGTCGGCATGATTGATGTGTTCTCCGGCTACAAAACGGGCGACAGCTTGCAGAATTTTGACATCTCTTTGGAAGTCAAAGGAAGATGGGAGCAGAGCGACAGCTGGCAAATCCGCAACAATACCCAGACTGCCAAGCGCGTCTACATCGACCGTGTGGATGTTTCAAAAATTCGCCTCGCTCTGACCAAAGCCGGCCCTGGTCGCATCCGGGAGATTGCCGTATACGATAACAAGGAAGCCCTCGGCCTCCTCGATTTCGGGGAGTCCGGCCAGGTCGAGCAGGCCTTTGCCATCGACCTCCGCCAGCACCAGATCGGCCTCAATCAGATCGGCTATCTCACCCTCCGCCCCAAGCGCTTCACCGCACCCCTCTCGGCAGACGGCACCAAGTTCACCATTCATCATAAAGATAAGATCGTCTACAAGGGAGAGATTGAGAACGGCATCGGTGACTTCACCGGCTTTCAGCCTGCGGACTCAGACAGCCCTTACACGATCACCCTGAGTGGCGGAGACTTGAAAGAAAAAACCAGCCATCCCTTCCTCATCCGCAAAAACCTCGCCCAGGAACACTACTGGCAGACCGCCACCGATTTCCTCAACGACGTGCGCTCGGTCACCGGCACCCACCCGAGTGCCTACGGCGGCTGCGCTTTCCGTGATGGCACCTACTACGATGCCATCGTTCCGGCTCTGGTGCAGTTCTACCTGGCAGACCAGGCCTTTGTGAATGCCATGCCACGCCAGATCGACTGGCAGGAAGAAAAAAAGCGCGTCATGGCCCCCGACTTCCCCTTCGACGCAAACAACCCCTGCTCCGGAGGCGTCTTGGAGGCGACCCGGAACTACTACCAGCTCGACCCTCCCAACGCAGAAGCTCCCGATGTGGTCAAACTCATCCACTGGGGGGCGGGATATATTTTGATGAAACCCAATGGTCGTGACCCCAGCTCACAGGATGGCAAAGCATCTCGCATTGAGCCCCAAACGGTTGAACAAATCGCCTACGTGCTCTTGGCCTGGCCAGCGCTGAAAAAGTGGCTGCCCCAATCCTTCTACGACCGTTGCCGTGACTTCTGTTTTGAGAATTGGGCGAGCTCAAGAAACGATCAAGGGGACAGCTCGCTGGACATCAGCAAGCACTGGAGCGCGGCAACTTACATGACTACTGCGTCCTTTGCCCAGAGCATGCACAACCCCGGTAACATGCACCCCTTCAAGGGCCGCCATGCTCCGGGCCACTCCATCGTGCCCAACCTCATCATGCACGAGATCGCCAAACAGGAAGGCAGGGATGATGCCGAAATCTACCTCGATGCCGCCGTCAAACAAACCGAGTGGATCATCAAAAACCTCGACTGGAACGACTCACGCACCACCAAGGGCCACCGCCTCAGCGAGCACCGCACGATTCCCAACCTCGTCTGGATGCTACAGAAATATCCCGACCACGCTCCCGCTGGCCTGAAAGAAAAAATCACCGAGTGGGCAGAGATCGCCGTCAGCCGCTCCCACAACCTCTGGGACTTCCGCAAATACAGTGACGATATGTGGACCATCCCCGGTATGAACGAGGCCGGCAACTCGCTCGGTCTCCCAGCCATTGCCCTCGCTGCCTCATGGGTGGTTGATGACCCGAAGCTCAAGGCCGAACTCGAACGCATCGCCATCTCGTCCATTGACCACCTCTTCGGCCGCAACCCGATGCTCGCCGCATCCACCCCCCACCCGAAGCAAGGCTTCCCCGAAATCGAGCGCGGCTGGCCGAAGCTCTACAAGTACGACGTCTGCGCCCGCCTGGAAACCGTGCGCGGCAACCTCGCCACCCTGCCGGGCAGTGAGATGTACCCCTTCTCCCCGGGCCAAAAATTCCGCCACCTTGAGGGCTGGGCCAACTACGGAGCGGCGTGGTGCATCTCGCTCGCTTACCTGCAGTGGGACAAGCAAGGCACTACTCCAGACATGAACTAATGCCAGTTGAACCGGAAAGAATTCCCTCCCCCAACACACATGGACGTTGTAACGATGATTATGAAAAACCACACACCACTCTTTCTCCTCTGCCTCGCGCTGCTCAGCCCGGGCTGTGGCAAAACAAACCAACAAGAAGAGGGCGCCACCTCATCGGCAGACAAACAACAACCCGCTTCGTTGAAAATCGCCTTCGGCTCCTGTGGCAATCCGCAGCGGCCTTTGCCGATTTTTGATCATGTCATCGAGCACCGGCCGGACCTGTTTATTTTCCTTGGCGACAACATCTACGGCGACACCAACGACATGAACCTCCTCAGGCAGAAGTATCAAGTCCTGGGCAACCTGCCATCTTTTCAAAAACTCAAAAAACAGGCCAAGATTCTCGCCACCTGGGACGATCATGACTACGGCAGAAATGACGCGGGAAAAGAATACCCACACAAAGAAGCATCGAAGCAAATCTTCCTCGAATTTTTTGAAGAACCCGAAGACTCGCCACGCTACCAACACCCCGGCATTTACCATTCTATCTACCGCAAAGTCGGGGAAAAAAACGTGCAGATTATTCTCTTGGATGGGCGGAGCTTTCGAGACTCGATCCCAAGGAACCCCCAACGCGGAAAAGACAAACACTCATTCTATCCCCTCGACTACTTGCCCACCAAGGATACCAGCAAGACCCTGCTCGGCGAGGAACAATGGGCCTGGCTCGAGCAAGAACTTCTCAAGCCTGCCGACTGCCGTATCATTGCCAGTGGCACACAATTCGGCATCGAATACAACGGGTTCGAAGCCTGGGCAAACTACCCGCACGAGCAGGAGCGCTTCATCCAGCTGATCAAAACGACACAGGCTAACCACCTTTTCTTCATCAGTGGGGACATTCACTACGCGGAAGTTTCCAAACTCCAGCACCCGGATTGCTACCCACTCTACGACATCACCGCCAGCGGGCTCAACCAGAGCTGGAAGTTTGCCACGCCTAACAAAAACCGGATCGAAGGCCCCATCATGGACAATCACTTCGGCCTGCTGACCCTAAACCTCTCCTCACCCACGCCCCACATCGTAGCCGAGATCTGGGACATACGGGACAACCAACGAGTGGAGCACACCATCGCCTTGGAAGAGATCTGCTTTCCCGAACAATAAAACAGCTCCACATGCAGCCATTCAGGCACGCGGCCTCATCTTCCAGGTAAATGCGAAATAACAACCGACGCTTTACAAAGCGGGCGACATCGCGTGCGTTATTCGCTCGTTCTTTTATCTTTTGATCACTTGTTAGCAACCGAGTTCTGATAGACCTCCTTGACGTAAGGCTTGCTGCGCTCCACATACTCCCCACTTTCCCAGCGCAGATTGCGGAAGCGCTGGCGGGCCAGCACATCATCCTTGGTCATCATATTAAACTTGGTGTACTCATCCCCTCCATCTTGGTAATAATCCTCACTCCAGCCACTGACCTTGTCAGGCACCGCTCCCAGCTTCAGCTTGTACTTGGGGTCACTCTCTGCCATCCGCTTGGTCACCTCACCCGCCCGTTGCGCGTAATCTCCCTCAATCTGGTTTTTCAGGCGCGCTGCAGACATCAGTGCCAGACGTGAAATCTTGTGCCAGTCATCCAAAGGCCAGCCAAAGGGATTATGCAAATCACCTGTCTTGATGCGCACCGTGTTCCAGCCCTGTTTGGGTAGATCAATAAAGGCGTAGAACACCTGCTCGCGGTTATTGGCTTCCATAAAGTTGCGCTCCAGCAGAACCCCCACCTTCTGCCCCGCCACAGGAGAATTGATCTCCACAGCCAGCTCGGCACCCTTCGGCCCCAGGTAGCGAGGGTCGGAGACTTTGCGCGTATCAATCTGCCACCAGTGACCGTTGCTGAGGTTGCCACCCCAATCACGTAACCCGGCGGAGAAATCATCGATCATGCGCTTGCGGGAAGGGCTTGCCTTGACCCCTGCGGCCTGAAGGTCCTCAGGAGAAGCGTAGGCGTAGTCGCTACTCACAGCCATCTCGCTCTGGCCATTGTATTTGTGGTGAGGCGCCTGTATCGGATCGATCTCATAGATGAGATTGGCAAAAGCCGTGAGCGGCTCATCCGTGTAGATCACCGGGCACGGGATTTCCCATCTGCCGTCGGCGTTATGAGTAGGGTCCCCGGTAATCCAGAAACGGGTCAGCGGGTTTCGGCCATCCGTGTAGAACATCTCCACCCGCTTGAGCTTGAGCTTCGTTTGGGGAGGAGTGACTTTGAAAACAGGAACACCGTCCGCACGGTCGAGGACCAGCTCCGCCTTGGGAGTGGCCGGGTAGCTGAATTGCCCCTTGAGCTTGTCCTGGAACCAAAGGTAGTCCGCCACCATCGTCTCAGGCGGGAAGGCGTGGTTGTAGTTGGCACAGGTGGTGTAGCGCTTGTCCACACCCGCCTGCTTCAGAGCTTCCAGACAATTCCAGTCCGGCGCGTTAAAATCATTGGATGCTCCGAGCAGCAACACCGGAGCGTGCATCTTTTTCCAGAATGTGCGCATCTCCAGGGTCTCGTCAAAAAGCGCGCGGCGCTCGCCATCGAGCCTGAGGTGGCGGGTATTGCCGGTGATCACCGGGTGCGCATCCATGAACCCTCCGACACCACCCACCGAGGGCACGGCCGCGGTAACCCGGGGGTCAATGCTGACCAGAGTCGTCAACGAGCCGCCGGTCGAGTGACCGCGCACGCCGATCCTGGTGGGATCCACCTGCGGCTGCTGCTGAAGAAAGCTAATGATCCGGCGCCCGGAGATCTGGCGCGCAAACTGCCAGTCATTCCGCGGGCTGGGCACGGCATCGATCGTAGTCTCATCCGCTTGGAAGGGGCCGTCGGGTCCCTTGGCTCCCCAAGCATTGAGCGCGCCCCAGTCTGTGTTGGGCAGACCCTGGGCCTCCCCGCCCATAGCCGCCTTGTCGTTATGATTTGGGTGAAAGACAGCGTATCCAAGCCGTGCCCAGTTTACCGCCCCGTTTTCACTCGCCGTTTGTGGCCCACCGTGGAACACCACCAAGCCCGGCAGTTTGTGGACCCCCTTGGGATAGGCCCAGTAACCACAGACAATGGACTTCTTACCCTGGAAAGTTCCCAGAGTCATCTGCACCCAGTTCACCACAATGGCACCACCATCCACTTCCCAGGTCTTGTGGACCTTAACTTCCAGTGGGTTGTTGGCATCGTAGTCCTTTTCATAACCGTCCCAGATTTCCTCCAGGGTGCCAGGAACCTGTTGTGGGTCGGTAATTCTCAGTACCTCACCCTTGCCCCAGATCTCATGAGAGCCCCCAGCATTGTTTTCTGCAGCAATAAACGGAGACAATAAGCACAGCGCAAGCAGTCCTGTGGCTATCATGCAGGCCGCCCGGGCAAAACGAATTACGAAAAAGCTCATAATGATAACGGGCATGATATCTGTACTGTTATTCTGTTTCACGGCAATAGATTCAATGGTTAAAAAGCGGTGCATGATTATGGAGCATGAGTGGGAAACTTCGAAGAAAAAAACCTCCGGAGACGTCGTCTCCAGAGGCTACACAAATAAACTTTAATAATTTGATCCTTATCTCCGGCGACGTAGCGCGAGGGCCAGTCCACCAAGGCCAAGAAGGGCTGTAGAGCTAGGCTCGGGGATAGCGGAAATGTTCTCGATACTGAGTATCGTTCCAAAGGTAGTGTCGGTGTAGACAAAGTCACCATAGGCACCCACTAACGAGACTGAATCCCATCTACTAGCATCAAAGGTAGCGAATTGATTCTCTATGAGGTCTAGTGAGGCCAATGGGTCACCATAATCAAAACCGTCAGTGTAGGCACTCAGGTCAACAGTGAGGTTTTCGGTGCCGTCACCGCTCCAGAAGTTGACATCCAGCAGACTGGTCCCGGTAGAATTGGCCACGATGTTAAGGAAGGTAGTTCCTCCAAAGGTCCAGTTCTCAAAATCAATAGACGCAGCATCGCCGATTACATTGATATTCGAAGTGGCTGTAGCATCTTGTAGTCCCAATCTGATACCGCTTAACGAGCCGCCGGAGAGGTTGAACGTGCCAGTGCCGCTTCCAGAACCTACGTTAATGTTTGCGAATGAGCCAGCGCCTTGTTGCAGGGTGCCGCCGCTTAAATTGAAAGTTCCGGTGCCAGTATTAGTGCCGATTTCACCAGTACGAATGTCAAGGCTGCCGCCTTCCAAGTTGAATGTGCCAACTGCATCGTTGAATGTGCCAATCTTAAAACCGAACGTATTGCCAACGGTCATCGTAGTGCCGGCTCCGCTCATTGTGAATGTGCCATCACCGCCCTGAAAACCTATTTGCAGGCTGTCTGCTGTCACACTGCCAGCTGAGTGCGTCGCGCTTTGAGTAAAGTAACGGCCAACGAACGGGTAGTCGGTGGTGCCAGCGTCGCCCGTCGCGTTGGGGACAGCGTCGGTGTTCCAGTTTTCGGGGGTTAGATACTCGGTGTCTGCACCTCCTCCGTCCCACTCGACGTCAGCTGCCTGAGAGATAGAGCATAGGCCAGCAAGAGCTGCCAGCAGGGTGATGTGTTTTTTTGTTTTCATGGGTTTATTGTGCTATGGGTTTTTATGTGGTGAATTGAGCGCTGCTGCGGACCAGTGAAACTCTCTATGGCGAGCAGCGCTACGTTCTGCTTTTGCAATGCAGCATTCCGAATATATCAATAAAAACAACTTTGTGCACCCCGTGTTCACGGGGCTAGTGCTAGTAGCTCTATAACATATAACACTACACTACTTAGCACCTGTGCTTTAATCCTTGGTCACATGATGGACAGGTCGTAAGGTGAATCATTCTATGAAAGGTAACATGAGCAGACTGGCATCGGCTCTGAGCGCTATCACTCTCACCGGAGGGTTCATTTCCGTGCGGGCCGATTCATCACACCTACATGAGGAGCTCAACAACCTCTCCCATACCAAGCTGGAGCAACGAGCCGCTGCCATAAAGTCCGAGCTGACCCGTCTGGCCCATTTCACTCCACGCGGGGGGATTGGAACCATCGGTTACCGCTCGCAGGAGTTCGAAACAGCGGATCACCACGAGTGGGTGCAAGTTGATCTGGCCCAAAAAACCACCATAGATGAAATCATCCTGGTGCCCTGTCTGGTGCGCACCCCGCTGGGAGGATACGCGGCGGACGGCTTTCCTCAGCGCTTTGAGATATGGGATCAAGATGGCAACAAGCTCGCCGAGGCTTCCTCCACGGCGGGAGCACAGACGCGCACTGCCCCTATGGTCATTGCTCTGGGTGGCAAGCCCGCATCACAGATCCGTGTTGTAGCCACACTGATGTCCCCCCGCGCCTTTGACAGTAAATACGTTTTCAAGCTCTCCGAGATCCTCATCTTCAGTGGCCAAACCAACATCGCCCTGCGCCGTCCTGTTAGCAGCTCTCGCAAAATTCAAGACAGCTCCCATGTCTATCATCCGGGCTTCCTGACAGACGGTGCAATGCCCTACCTGATGAATTCCTCCAAGGGCGAATCAAGTGTAGCTTATCTGAGTCCGCACAACCTCGGCAACGACCAGCCACTTCATTTTACGGTTGACCTCGGCAAAAGCACTACGCTCACCGAAGTTCGCCTGCACACGGTGGAGCAAAGCGACAACATTCCGCAAGGAGCTCCGGGGGGAATCGGAGTGCCGAGTCACCTTCTCATCGAAAGCGCTAACCGCGCAGATTTTTCTGACGCGCGCAACCTTATAGAGGCTAGATACCCGTCCGTTATGGATATCGCTCCGATCCTGATGTGGAATGTTCCTGAAACCGCTTGCCGCTACGTTCGCTTCACCGCCTTGACACACCGGAGTGCAAATACATTGGAGCGAACCCCGCCCCAACTTGGCTTCGCCGAGGTGGAACTGCTAAGCTATGGTATCAATGTCGCGGCGGGCAAATCTATTCTGGCCGAGGGCATCCCCGTCCACGACTGGCGTCCCATAAGCAACCTGACAGACGCTCGGAACGTCTATGGGGAAATCCTCTCCATCCGCCAATGGCTTGTCGAGCTGGCGCGCCGGCATGAGCTCGAAGGTGAGCTGCCACTGGTGAATGCCACACTCAGCAAACGCTATGCAGCCCAAAAAGCATACCTGAGAAGAATCAGTGTCCTGACCATCGTATTAGCCTTCGGTATTGTGATCGTCATTCTGATCATGCGTGCTGCGCGCGAGCGCCAGGTGCATGCCATTAAAGAACGCTTCGCCGCAGATCTGCATGACGAATTAGGGGCCAAGGTGCTTAGCATTGGTATTCTCAGTGAACTGGCCAAACAGGAAAAAGACGAACCTGCTGAGCTCGAAGACATCCTCGAGAAAATCCGCACCTCTACCAAAGACCTTGGCTCTGCAATCCGTCACTGCACCAACCTCCTCGAAGCTGACAAGCTCTACACCAACTTACATGCAGACATGCATCGCACGGCCATACGCTTGATGCTTGATTATGACATCACCACCAAAGGACAGGAGTATCTGCCTTCTCTCGACAAACAGACTCAGATTGACCTGCTTCTCTTTTACAAGGAATGCCTGGTCAATATCAGCCGCCATTCGGGGGCTACGCGCTTCTCCGCTGATCTTGTTGTCAGTCCCGAGACAATCACCTTGGCGGTCAGCGACAACGGTAAAGGCCTCACCTCCGGAATTCCACCTTCACTAAAACGCCGGGCCAGAATCATCAAGGGGACGGTCGGCTCAACACCGGCACCGGGTGGAGGCACCTGCATTTCGCTCAATCTCCCCGTAAAACTTCAAGGCACTAAACAAAAATGAAAGACCAAATCAAGATCATGCTCGTTGAGGACCAGCCCGATTACCGGGACGCAATCAAACTAGCGCTCGACAAAACCTCCGACCTGAACCTCGTCTCCATGTATGGTACTGCTGAAAAAGCAATTCTGAGCATGGAAAGAACGCAACCAGACGTCATCCTGCTCGACCTCCATCTCCTTGGCATGAGCGGCATAGACGCCATCCCGAAGTTCAGGGAGTGCTCTCCAGACTCACATATTATTGTGCTTACCAACTCGAACCGTGAGGGTGATATTCTCGCCGCCATCTCCCATGGTGCCACCGGATACCTGCTTAAATGTGCCAGCCTAAAGCAAATTATTGAGGGCATTCATACCGTCATGCGCGGAGGTGCATCTCTGGACCCTGGTGTAGCAAAACTGATCATGCACCATATGCCGGAAATCTCATCTGATAAAGGCATCCACCTCAGTAAGCGCAAGCTGGAGGTCCTTGAACTCATTGCTGAAGGCTTCGTCAAAAAGGAAATCGCTGACCAACTCAATATCAGCTACTCCACCGTGGACTCCTACGTCAAAGAAATCTACGAGATACTTCAGGTGCACAATGCCCCTGCCGCCGTCGACAAAGCCCACCGGCTCGGATTGTTTAGAAGACTCAAGGAGTCCTGAAAAACCTCCCTGTGAGGCGCCTACCGATCCCGCTTAGCTAAGCTCCGGTAGCCGAGATCTGGGACATCCGGGACAACCAACGAGTGGAGCACACCATCGTCTTGGATGAGATCTGCTTTCCTTAGCTAGAAGAGGTGATTGCTCAGCGTTTCCTGTAGGCGGAGCCGCGGCCTTTTCCTTCGAGGGTGAGAAGTCCCTTGGTAACCAATCCGGCGAGGCGTTTACGGATGGTGTTTCGGCTTTGGCCGATCTGTGCCACGGCTTGGGCGACACTCACGCGGCCGGTAGTCTCGACCATTTCGAGCAGATCCCGCTCTGCCTGGCTGAGTTCATTGAGCGTTTGGTGTAGCGCATCCACTCTCTTGCCAAGTGCCTTTGTTTGGCGATGAAGCATGAGCAGAAAAAAACTCAGCCAGGGCTCCCAATCAGTATCATTGCCGTCTCCGAGCGTCCTTTGGGTGGTCCTGAGAGCTCGATAATACGCGTCCTTGTTTTGTTCGACGATGGACTCAAGCGAGGCGTAGGGCACGTGGGTGTAGCCAGCCCGAAGCAACAGGAGTGTGGTCAGCACGCGGGAGAGCCGACCGTTGCCGTCCTGGAAGGGGTGGATTTTGAGAAAAACCACAATGTAGGTGCCGATGACGAGCAGAGGGTGGAGGTCGCGGTTTCGCTCGCGCCGGACCAGCCAGGTGGTCAGCTCTTCCATCTCGCCCGGGGTGTCGAAGGGAGGGGTGGTTTCAAAAATGACGCCAATTTCCTTGCCGTCGGCATCGAAGGCGGCGACTCGGTTGGGAAGCGTTTTCCAAGTGCCCCGGTGACGTTCATCCTTGGTGCTGAACTGCAGGAGCACGGAGTGCAGTTGGCGGATGTGATTTTCGGTGACGGGCAGCAATTCGGCGGAATCGAAGACCAGTTCCATGGCGCGTGCGTAGCCTGCAACTTCTTGTTCATCCCTGCTGGCAAAGGATTCCGTCCGCAGCCCGTCAAGAACGGTTTCTACTTCACGGTTGGACAAGGCGGAGCCCTCGATCCGGGTGGACGAGCCCACACTTTCAATGGTTGCCGAACGCCGCATGCGCGTCAGCACCTCGGGCGAGAGCCAGGTGATGGCTTTCCAGCGCCCTTTGAATTCATCCACCTCTGCCAAGAGGCTGACCAGTTTGTTGCTGAGGTGGAGGTCTTCTGGCTCGATCATCATGGTATCCATTGATGTATCCGATTTTATCCATTTGTCAAGTGTAGTATTTATCTTTTTTTATCCATTTATGCCGGTAAACATCCATTTATTGATCCGTTTGGATCCATTTTAGCCCCCTATGTGAGCAAACTGGCCAAGGAAATAAAGCAATTTGACGAGCACGCGATCAGGCACAAAATCTTGCATCTTGCATCTTCTGGTCTTGCATCTCGCCGCTGCAAAGCGGCGCCATTCAGGCACGCGGCTTCATCTTCCAGGTAAACATGAGAAGTGCCATCGCCATAAAGGTACAGGCAAGGATCGTGTAGAGCACGATCTTCCATGCGGTGTCGAGGCCATACACCTCCCGGTAGTGCGTGATCATGACGCCGAACCCCTTCGCCTGCACGGTTCGCCCAATGTAGCCAAACAGACCGATGAATCCGGCGGCCGTTCCGATCGCTTTCTTGGAGCTCAGGTCCAGCGCCATGATGACGATGAAGTTGATTGCCGGATAGATAAAGCAACCGATCAGGGCAAGCATCAGCATATCGAGCCAAAGATAGCCCGCAGGGGTTAACAGGATAGTGGTGAAAGCCAGCAAGATAGGCACCATGCATAGAACGGCTACCATGCCGCGCCGTCCGCCGAGCTTGTCGGAGATCCAGCCGAGAAAAATGGTCGAGGGGATGCCGCCAAACTCAATGGCTAGAATGGCAACTCCTCCTCCGGCCAGAGAGGCGCCCTTGATTTCTCGCAGATACATCGGCCCCCAGTCGAGCATGCTGTAGCGGGCGATGTAGGCGAAGAAATTGGCGAAGGCCAGCAGCCAGATCCACTTGTTCATCAGCACATGATCGACAAAGAGCTCCTTGAAGCTGAGTTCCTTTTCGTGGGTTCCGTGTGCTATCTCGTCCTCGGTGAAGTCATCATTGTATTCCTCAATCGGCGGCAAGCCGACGGACTGTGGCGTATCCCTCAGCCGCCAGAATAGATAAACGGAGCCGATAAGTGCAACCGCCCCGGGAACATAGAAGGCATACTGCCAGCCGCCGAAGTGGATCACCGCCCACGCGGCCAGCATGCCGGCAATACCTCCGCCGACATTGTGTGAGGTGTTCCAGATACTGAACATCAGGCCCCGTTCCCGTTCACTGAACCAGTGGCCCATACTTCGCCCACAGGGAGGCCAGCCCATGCCCTGGAAAAAACCATTCAGCGCCCATAGCATGAGATGCAGCTGGAAGTCACTGGCACTGCCAAAGAGGAAGTTGCAAACTGCCGTCAGCATCAGGCCAAAGGCCATGAACTTGCGGGCATCACTGCGGTCAGACATCGCTCCCATCAGGAACTTGCCCAGCCCGTATGCAATGGCGGTGATCGCCAGAATACTGCCGATCATGGAGTGGGTGTAGCCCAGCCCTACCTCAAGCTCCTTGGAAACCACCGAGAGGTTGTTACGCACTAAGTAAAAAGTCGCATACCCCAGGAAGGTCGACTCCATCACCCGCCAGCGATAGCGTGGGTAAAGACGTTTCACCTCGTCATCAGGCAGCCGCTCAATGTGTTTGGCAGCGGAGAAAAAATTCCTGATTTTCGAGATCATGGCCTTATTGTTTTGTTTGGCTAGCGCTGCTGTTTGGCCTGACGATCTTTCAAGATGGCGTCAACCACCTCGGTGAATCCGGCACCCGCCTCTGCCTGCGTGATCGTTGCCGGAGGTGATTTCATCAGTGGCAGAAACTGGCGCACGTTAGCCACTCCGAATGAGTGCGTGAAGAAGGCGAACATCGGCTCGTCGTTCGGGGAGTCACCACAGAAGGCAAAAGTTTCATTCTCCTCAGCTAATGAAACGCTAAAAACATCACGGGCGTATTGTTTGGCCATGGTCAGTTTGTCGAACTCACCGAACCAGCCGTTGACATGGATGGAGCTGATCTTGGCGGTTGCTCCGTGTGCTTCAAAGATGCGCACAATCTCCGCAACAGCCTCTTGAGAAAGCGCCGCAACATCCTCGCTAAAATCAATGGCCAAATCATATTCACGATAAGGCTGGTCAGAGGCGATGCCACATCCCGGCACCTTGGTAAGGACTTCCTCTCGAATCACCTCCAGACGTTTTCTAAAACTCGCGCGAGTCGCCTCATCATAAC
>Ga0208544_10002057_pt1 | contig 13417 bp, 13 predicted proteins | sample DEB08_DNA_9_FD_184526 | JGI IMG/M metagenome (GOLD analysis project Ga0208544, IMG submission 184526) | Aqueous microbial communities from the Delaware River and Bay under freshwater to marine salinity gradient to study organic matter... | ecosystem: Environmental > Aquatic > Marine > Coastal ...
AGCGCCCGCTCAGGTCGCCCCTAAAAGCTGCCAGACACGCGTGCGAAAGAGCAAAGCCAAAGCAGCCGCACCCATCAAATCCCCATAGATACCGCTGTTCCACCAAGCCCAACCCCGCGATTTCCCGCTTGAGCGCTTCTCCGACGCCAGGCAACGCTCCGCGCCACCCAAACGCCGCGCGTGGCGTCCGAGAAACCTACACTTTTGAGACATTCGCTGCGGCGGCACCAACGGCTACTTTTAAACGCAGCAAAAATCGCCTCGGGGGAAAGCAGGCCTTCGCTTTTACTTGCACTGATGACCGCTGTGCAGGATTTGCTACCATTGATCGTGGCGTGGCAAATATATTGTGTGGATGGCTTCTGTATAGCAAGACATTTTTGATCAGAGACTGGCATTATGATTTGCGGCGGAGCAGAGAATGAAACCTTCACGTCCCATAACATTTAAGAGCAACGCAACTAGGGTGCTCGCAATACGAACGCGCGGACGCGAACTGTGCCGCTGATATTCTTTTTCGTCGCTTTGCTTAGGTATCATCTATTGGCTTTGTCGGGGCTTTCGACAAAGTCGCATCAACATCGACCCCGATACGATCACCAAGTTTCTGCAGGGCTGGCAGAGAAACAGCCATGTCCATGATAGCCTCAACCGTTTGATTGATAGGCGAGGTTGATCCCGCGCCACCCGTACGCTCCAAACCACTCATTTGGTTGATCGAAATACCCGTGATCTTTTCCGCAGGCTTGACCATTTCGGCGAGAATTTTTGGGAGCGCTTGAAGGCGTGCCAGTTCCAGCTCCATCGCAACTTGCGCATCGGACCGCGCGTTTTCTGCGTTGATCTGGGCAAGGCTAGCTTCGGTTTCGGCCAGCTTCATAGCCTTAAGTGCTTCAGCCTCTTCGCGCTTGGCAGCCGTTTTGTCAGCGGCTGTCGCTTTGTCACTTGCTGCCGTGATTTTGGCACGTACGGCGGTGGCTTCGGCCTGTTCTTGGGCCGCCATCAGGGCCAATGCCTTGCGCCGTTCGGCTTCGGCCATTTGGCGGGTGGTTTGGACCGCCTCAGCCGCTTTCACGGAATCTATGCGGGCCGTGTCTGCATCGGCGTGGGCGCGGCTTTCTTCCTGAGACTTTGCGGCAAAGGAAATTGCACGGTCTTGTTCAGCCGCTTCGAGGGCGAGCGCCTGTGCGATTTCGGCCGTTCGCAGAGTCTGTTCTTTGGCGATATCAGCTGATGCAATATCTTGTTCCATCTCAATTCGCGCGTGTGCGGCAGCGCGTTCGCTGTCTGCTTTTCGTGCTGCGATTTCCGAAAACTGTGCGGCGACGAGTGTTTCAATCTCTTGGGTTTGTGCGATTTCAGCACGCCGTTGATCAAGGTTGATTTCAAGTTTGCGACGCTCGGATTCCATTGCGGCGCGGGCTACGCTGACCTGACTATCGCCTTCAATTTCGGCGCGTTCCTTCTTGGATTTCGCGATGACCTCGGCCAGTTTGCGCATACCAACAGCGTTAAACGCATTGTTTTCGTCCAGCGCTGCAAATGGTGTCTGGTCAAGGGCCGTCAACGATACGGAATCAAGTTGCAGCCCGTATTTCGCAAGCGTGTCGGTCAAAACCTCTCGGACTTGTTTGACAAAGCTTGCGCGGTTTTCATGAAGTTCGTCCATTGTCATTTGTGCTGCCACAGACCGCAATGCATCGATCATCATCCCATCGATCAGGTTTTTGAGCTGATCAGGTTGAAAGACCCGTTTGCCCAAAGTCTGCGCCGCACGCGTCACCGCATCATCGCTTGGCGTGACGCTTGCGTAGAATTCGGCACCAACATCTACCCGCAAGCGGTCCTTGGTGATCAGAGAGGATTCACCAGAGCGGGCGACGTCCATGCGCAAGGTTTGCATGTTCACGCGGTTAATCTCGTGGAAGAAGGGGATCGCTAGTGTGCCGCCGTCGATGATGACCCGCCGACCGCCAAGGCCAGTCCGTACAAGAGCGACTTCATTTGTTGCGCGTTGATAAAAGGCCGCCGCTAAACCGATGATGACCGTCGCAACAATGAGAATGATGATAATCCAAGCCAGTGCAGACATGAGTTGGCCTCCTTTAAGATGACAGCCCGTGCATTCCGCACAGGATGTTTGATGACATACCGCCGTCGGCGGGAATATTGGTTCCACGTATCCATACAGTCATGTCTGACAGCAGGAACGCGACGATTGGTGCAAGGTCTTGTGGCGTGCCGGGGCGGTCCATGATGCGGGCATCTTCTTCGGCGCGCGTGCCGAGCGTTTCCAGGAAATCACCGAGGATTGGTGTGTCGACGGGCCCCGGGCTGACCGAGTTCATCCGGATGTCCCGATCGCGCCAGGTCCAACGGTTTTGCATGGTCCAGGCGATCAGCGCTTCTTTGGAAAAAAAGTAGCTGCGACCACCTTCATTGGTGATCTGGTGATCTCTTGCAAAGCGTGCGGCGTCGTCGACATGGATGGTCTCGCTGGCGCGGATTGCCGGGATCGCGTCCGGCCAGCCAAAGCCCGCAAGCGAGGCCAAATTTACAATGCTGGCCCCGTCGTTCAGTTTTGGGATTAAGCCAAGGGTCAGATGTTTCAGCCCGAATAGGTTCACCGCCAGAACCTTATCTGCAGGCGCTGTCGGGGGCAGACCTGCGATATTGGCGATCCCGTCAATGCCTTTGGGCAGCACGTCAATCAGCGCATCAATTGTCGCTCCATCGGACAAATCTGCGCGATAGAATTCTTCGACGTGGTCAAACCGTTTGGTCAGATCAATGCCTAAGACTTTTGCGCCCATGGCGGTACAGACCCGCGCAGTCTCAAATCCGATGCCAGAGGCCGAGCCTGTCACAACAATCGTTTTGCCCTTCAACAAGGGTGCGCGTTCCCAGCTCATATCAAAACACCGGTGGGAAGGGCCGGCCGCCACGATCAAGCGTGATCCAGCGCGTTTCGGTAAAGGTTTCCATCGACCATTTCCCCCCATGTTTTCCAACGCCTGAGGCTTTGCTGCCGCCGAAGGGCACGTGGGGTTCGTCGTTTACGGATGAGCAATTCACATGGCACATCCCGGTTTCAAGCTTGCGTGACATCTCAAGCGCGCGGTTCTCATCAGCCGTGATAATGCCAGAACTGAGCCCATATTCAGTGTCGTTGTTCAGGGCGATGGCTTCTGCATCGGTACGGAACGGCACGACCACGGCCACGGGACCAAAGGTTTCGTCCCGCCAGACGGCCATATCCGGGGTCACGTTGGTCAGGATTGTCGGTTCCACAAACCGGTCCCAGACGCGCCCGCCCAACACGGCTTTGGCACCTTTTGCGAGTGCGTCTTCAATTTGGAATTTCACGCGTTCGACCTGCCGGTCGTTGATCAGCGGGCCGATCACGTTGGATTTGTCGGCGGTGTCGCCGGTTTTCAGCCTGGCTGCGCGGGCGACGAACTGGCGTAGGAAGTCAGGATATATGCTTTCTTGGACCAGCACCTTTTCGACGGACATGCAAATCTGGCCTTGGTGCATGAAGCTGCCGAAGCTCGCCGCAGATGTTGCCCGATCCATGTCCGCATCTTCCAGCACTATCAGACTATCTTTGCCGCCGAGTTCGACGCAGGCCTTTTTGAGATGCGCGCCGGCTTTGGCCGCAATCTGGCGACCAATAAGGGTGGAGCCGGTGAAGGAAATACCCTTCACAATCGGATTCTCGACCAGTTCATCCCCCATCTCAGACACGCGGTCACGAGAGCAGGTCACAACGTTGAACACACCTTTTGGGATGCCCGCTTCTTCCATGACTTCGGCAAAGAAAAGGCCGCCTGCATAGGGGGTATCTTCGGAGGGTTTCAGGACGATTGTGTTGCCTGCGGCAAGTGGGAAGGCAAATCCCCGTGCGGTTAGAATGCCGGGCATGTTCCATGGGCTGATCACGCTGACGACGCCCATAGGGACCCGTTCGACCATCGAGACTTTGCCATGTTGCGAGGGCAGGATTTCGCCAACAGCATTGTAACACATGGCGGCGGCAGCGCGGAAGACATCTGCCACATAGCCGGCTTCGAACATGCCCTTGCCAAACCAACCGCCGCCCTCGGACTGGGCAGCAGCGACATAGTCCATTTTGCGGGCTTCCCAGACGTCGGCAGCCTTTAGCAGTATTTTGGCGCGGTCCTGAAAATGTAAGGCCGCCCAGGCAGGAAAGGCGGCTTGCGCCGCGGCGATTGCATCGCGTGCTTCGGTGCGCCCGCCTTCGGGAATGTGTGCCCAAACCGCGCCGGTCGATGGATTGATGTCATCGAACATGGGGCCCGAGGACACCCAATTTCCTCCGATGTACATGCCTTTGATCTGCGTGTGAGAGTCCAGCATCCTATTTCCTTTCAAAGCCGCTGCCATCTGGCTGCCGGCGATACACTTCAACGCGTGGTGCGCGGTAGACTTCGATGACGGGGCGTGGCTTGGCATCCGGCACTTGGTCTGGGATGGGCGGCACTGCGTGGCGGTTTGGCAATGGTTTCAGTTTCGGGCGATTGCGGGCGTTGATCGCGCTGCGTTCAATATCCGCAAGGGCAGCGGCCAGACGATCCTTCGGGATTTTCGTGCTTGATGTGCGACTGGGATCGAGACGCTTTTGCGCAGTCGCGGTCACACTTTGACTGCTGGCTGCGGCGACAAGGTCAGCCACGGAACGACCCAAAATCGCATCAGCCGATTGCGTTTTCTGGCTGCGGGGTCTGACGGTGAATGCCTCTGTGACGGTTTCAGGCATGTCTGTCGCGGGTTCCGGCGCTGCGGTTTCTTCGCTACTGCCAACGCCGAGATAGGCCGCCTGCACAGCCGGATCACGCATCAGGTTTTCGGCGCTGTCTTGATGCACAACATGTGCGTTCTCGATCAAATAGCCCCGATCCGCGATCGCCAGAGATTGCTTGGCGTTTTGTTCGACCATGAGCACTCCAATGCCGAGGTCTCTGACCCGCGCAAGGTTTTGAAACAGCTCTTTTGAGAGCAATGGCGAAAGCCCAAGCGAGGGTTCGTCCAGCATCAGGATTGTCGGGTTTGACATCATCGCGCGCCCGATGGCGACCATCTGCTGTTCGCCGCCTGACATGGTCCCGACGATCTGTTTGCTGCGTTCGGCCAGCTTTGGAAACAAGCCATAGACGCGGTCGAGCGTCATCTTTTCATCGTCGCGCGCCCGCGCAGCATAGGCCCCTAGCGTCAGGTTTTCGCGCACCGTCAGATCAGGAAAGACGCCGCGCCCTTCGGGGACGAGTGCAAGGCCAGCATCAACGATTTTGTTGGCGGCAAGGCCGGCAAGATTTGTTCCGTCAAGGCGAATGTCCCCTGCAACGACGCCTTCGCAAATGCCGCTGGCGGCTTTGAGCAACGTCGATTTTCCTGCGCCGTTGGCACCGAGGATGACGACGATCTCGCCTTTGGACACTTTGACGGACGCGTCTTCCAAGGCGCGGTGCTGGCCGTACCTGACCGTTACTTTCGAGAGTTCAAGCATCGTCATCTCCCAGATAGGCGCGGATGACCTCTTTGTCGGATAGGACCTGTGTGGGCGTCCCTTCAGCAATTTTGGTTCCTGCCGCCATGACAACACAGCGATCACACAGGGACCTGATGGCATCCATCACGTGCTCGACCAGAATGATTGTGCGGCCTTCATCGCGAAGTGACTTGATTAGGGTGATCCCGATCTTCAGCTCGGTCGGATTGAGACCTGCCAGCCACTCATCCAGCAGCAAGACTTTGGGATCGCTGGCTAAGGTACGGGCAAGCTCGACCCGCTTGGTGTCGATATAGGTGAGTTGGCCGAGGGACATGTCGCCTTTACCACCAAGGCCTACCTTTTCGAGCAATTGTTCCGCATGGTCGCGCGCATCATGCCCCCACCGGCGACGGTGGCCAAAGACCGCGCCTGCCATGACGTTTTCGCGTACTTTCATTGAGGGCAACAACCGCACCAGTTGGAACGTCCGGCTTACGCCTTTGCGATTAATCGCTTGGGCGGGAAGGCCGGAAATCCGGTTGCCCCATAGCGAAACGTTGCCAGAGGTCAGGGGCAGTGCGCCGGAAACAAGGTTCAATGTGGTGGATTTACCTGAGCCGTTAGGCCCGAGTAGGCCTACGACTTCACGCTCGGTCACGTCGAAGTCCATGGCGTTGACAGCGACAAGGCCGCCAAAGCGTTTGGTGACACCCCGTAGGGATAGGACGGGAGTTGCCATGTTATGAAGCCTCCCTTGTGTTGACCCGATGCAGTATTTGGTCGAGCAATCCAACGAAGCCATTGGGCAAGAGATAGACGATGACCAAGAACGCGATGCCAATGACCAATGTTGTCTGGTTCGGAAAATTCGACGAAACGGCCTCTAGCAGGAACGTGAAGGGGATGACCCCGACCAATGGCCCCCATAGTCGCGAGGCCCCGCCGAGGAGTGCCATGATCACCACCTGAAATGACAGGATCGGCGCAAAGGCAAGGGATGGTTCGATATAGACATAGCGCGGCGCGAGGACCGCACCGGTCATCGCCGCAACCGCACCAGGCACCATAAACAACAAGACTTTGGCGCGGGCGGTATTGATGCCTGAATGGGCGGCGACTGTTTCATCATCACCGATGATCCGAAGAGCGAACCCGAGGCGTGATCGTCCGATCAACCAGCCCGCAAGAAAAACAACACCGGCAAGACCGAGGAGCCACCAATAGATGCCTGCTTCGTCCAGATCTGTCAGGACGTAGAGACCTTTTTGGCCCGTATTGTTCTGTACCCATGTGATGACTTGCCGGACCAGTTCTGCCAGCCCAAGTGTGAAGATCACGAAATACACGCCAGATAAGCGTAATGTCGCAAGACCGACGAGTGCGGCGAGAACTGCGCCGATCAGCCCTGCAAGACCCACCAAGGACCAGAAGGGCAGGATGTCGATGCCCAATCCTGTCACATAGGTCCCCACCCCAAAGAAGGCGGCGGTGGCCAAGCTGATATAATGGGTCGGCCCCGAGAACAGCGCCCATGACGTGGCAAGCGTTGTGAACATTGCAATTGTAACACCAAGCCCTAGCCAATAGCCGTTGTCGCCAAATGGCAGCAGGGCGCAGATCGCAAAGGCAAATGCGGCAAGGCAGAGGTTGCGGACATCTGTTCCGGTTAGGCTCATGTCGGCTTCTTTCCGAATAGGCCCTGTGGGCGGAACAGCAAGATGCCCAAGAACATGACATATGCAGCAGCGAGCGTCAGACCGGGGTCAAGCAGGCTTGCGACGACTGTTTCAAGAATACCCAACAGCAAAGCGGCGATGATTGTGCCGCGCACGTCGCCGACGCCGCCCATGATGACGATGATCAATGCTTTGAGTGTAAAGACGACACCTGTTGACGCATCCAGCGTCAGGTAGGTTGAGATGAGTGCGCCGCCAACTGCTGTCACCGCCCCGCCAAGTGCGAAAGCCAGCGCTGATAAGTTCTTTACGTCAATCCCGACCAGACGGGCCGACGCGGGAGCCGTTGCAATTGCGCGGATCGACAGACCCGATCGCGAGCGGTTCAGCCAAATATAAAGAGCGCCACAGATCAATACAGCCATGACAAATGACAGCACGCGGTTCGCGCCATAAGTATTGCCAAGCAATTCAACTGGCACGGCCATGAAGCTGTAGGAAAAGTAGTCGCCGCCAAAGAAACTCAGCATCAGTCCAACGCCAATGAAGGACAGACCGAATGTCGAAAGGATACTGTCGGTTTCCAACTGACCACGGTTTTTGGCACGGTTGACCAAAGGTTGCAGCATCACACGATAGATCAGCCAATTCAGGACAAAGGCGACAGGTGCGACCAAAAAGATCGTCAAAATTGGACTAAGCTGCGCGGCCGTGTAGGCGATAAAGGCAAAGTAGCCCCCAGCCACCAGAATTTCACCATTGGCGAGATTCATGATCCGCGCAACGCCATATTGCAGGTTAAGCCCCATCGCGATCAATGCATAGGTGCCGCCGAGCAATATACCTGTGATCAGAATGTCCAAGGTGGTGTTTCCTTTTTAGAGTTGTTCGGGACGGCGTGACCGCCGCCCCGACTGGCCTTACTTCCAGCCGTCTTTCAAGATGACTGGCACAGTTCCATCGCGCCCGCGCGAGGCGACTCCCCTGAATACACCGCCTTGCCATTGGCCCACGGTCCAGAAATCAGCGTTTGAGTTGTTTTCATCAAAGCTGATTGGACCAAGGATCGTCTCGAACGTGCTTTCTTTGAGGTGTGCCGTCACCGCTGCGCGGTCGAGACCGACGGCCTCGATCGATTGCGCCAAGATTTCGAGGGATGCATATGTTGTTGCAGAGGCCCAATAGTCAGGCTTTGAGTCAGTCACAGCTTCGTGGGCTGCTGCGTATTCCATGAAAGCGGGGCTTTCAGGGTTAACACCACCGGCACCCAAAACGCCCTCTGCGGCGGCACCAAAACGTGCGCCATAGCCCGGAAATGGGGTGGCAACAGCGGTGTAGAATGCCTTGACGTCAAGGTTTTCGATCATCGCTTGTTCGGTCAGGGCGAAGGTGTCCGGCGGATAGGACCATGCCACGAAGGCATCGGGTTCAGCTGCGGCGGCACCTTTGATGACAGGTGACAAATCCTGCGTGCCAAGTGGGTAGGATGTTTCATAGACAATGCTGAAACCAGCCTCTTCGAAGAGAGGTTTGGCAGCCGTTGCCAATTCGATCCCAAAGGCATCGGCCACGTTGACCATTGCCACTTTGTCACCCATTTGACCCGCATCACGCATATCGCTGAGAACATTTACAACGTCGGCGGCAAGTGCGGTGGTCGTGCCCAATGTGAAGAACATGTTTGGGAACTTTGCGGATAGATCAGCTTGCTGGTCGGTAATGGCCGACACCGCAATTTGTGGATAACCGTAGCGATCGAAAAGCGGTGCGGCAGCAAGGTTCAAACCGGTGCCATAGGGCGCGATGATGAAGTGCGCGTCGTCTTGCGTTGCGAGACGTTGAACGGCCTTAATCGTCTCGCCGGGGTTGGTTTGATCGTCATATTCGATCAGTTCGATCATCATCTTTTCGCCGTCAACGGTCAGGCCGCCAGCGGCATTGACCTGATCAACCCAAAGATAAATTGATGGCCACTGCGTGACGGTCGCGCCACCGGCAAGCGGGCCGGTTTTGGGTGCAACAGCACCGATGCGAATGTTTTCGGCACTGGCCGCGGTTGCTGCCAATGCGCTTGCGATTGCCAGTGCACTGACAAGTTTCATAAATGGTCTGCGGTTCATTGCGTATCCTCCGTTTGCAATTGGTCGTTTGGGCAGGTGCCCGTCTGGTTTCAAAGTGTCGGTGTGTGGCCTTCTTGATGGGTGGCTATCCACCGAAGTTCGGTAAATTCATTGATCGCTTGCTCACCGCCAAAGCGCCCATATCCGCTGTTCTTCATGCCGCCGAATGGCATTGAGGGATCGTCGTGTACGGTCGGCCCATTAATCTGAACGACGCCATATTCCAGCCGGTCGGCGATTGACTGCGCGCGACTGAGGTCGTTGGAAAAAACCGCCGCGTTCAAGCCGAACTCTGAATCATTGGCGATTGAAACGGCTTCTTCAGCGTCATGTACCCGCATGATGCTGGCCAGTGGCCCGAATGTTTCTTCTCGGTAGATCCGCATATTGGCGGCAATGCCGTCCAGCAATGCGGGCTGCATCACGCAGCCATCGATTTGGCCGCCAACCAAAAGCTGGGCACCTTTTGAGACAGCATCCTCGATTAATCCGTTCACCCGTTGGGCCGCCTCTGCCGAAATCATGCGCCCTAAAACGGTGACTTCGTGCACAGGATCAGCGGCCCTGATTTGCTGTGTCCGCACCTGCAATTTGGCGACAAATGCATCAGCCACGGACTTCACGACGATAATCCAATCGGTGGACATGCAAATCTGTCCTTGGTTGAAGAACGCCCCAAAACAGGCGGCTTCGACTGCTGCATCCAGATCGGCATCGTCCAATACGATCAAAGGCGCTTTGCCGGATAATTCGAGCAGAGCAGGTTTGAGATAGCGTGCGGCTTCCATTGCAACATCGCGACCGACCCGCGTGGACCCCGTAAAGTTAATCCGACGAATGCAAGGGTGCGCAATGAGCTGGACCATTGTGTCATGCGCTTCTTCGGGGCGGCTAACGACGCAAGTCAGAACGCCTTCGGGCAGTCCTGCACTGTTGAGTGCATCGACCAGATGCTGGTGCGTCTTGGGGCAATGTTCTGATCCTTTCATCACCGCGGTGTTGCCGCACATTAATGCGCCTGCAATCGCGCGCACCCCGAGCGTAATCGGGGCATTCCAAGGAACCATCCCCAGCACCACGCCCGCCGCTTGCCGGCGGATGATAGAGCGTTTGCCGGTCTGTGGATCGACGACTTGATGATCCTCTAGAGCAGGGGCGAGGCTCGCGACATGCGCGAGCATTCCAATCGCAAGATCAATGTTGAACTCAGTCCAAGATTTGGACGCTCCGACTTCTTCAGCTGCAAGTGCACAGAACTCCACGCGGTGGTCATTCAACACCGCCATCATTTTTTCTAAGACCAAGGCGCGTTCTGAGGTCGGCCAACGAGACCACGCTGAAAACGCCGACGCGGCAGCATTCACGGCAGTGTTGACCACCAAGGTCGTTTCATCTGCACTGGTTTCCATAGCCAGGTTGAAAGCCGAACGTTGCACTTAACTCCCCCCAAATTCCGCGTGAGCGCACCTCCATACGTTCACGCTGCATGTCGTCCAATGCGACTGCTCGTTCAGCCTAGAGGAAAAGACGCCGCAAAAAATATTGATATCCGGTCAAATATTGTCAGTATTTGGGGATGAAAAACATATTCTCTGGTTTCGCCCCTGTTGCAGCGCGCCAAACGACAGTTCATGCCGAACTTTTTCGCAGCGGATTGGATGACCGTTTTTTGGGCGGATTGGTCGATTTTCCTGGCCGGACCTCGCAATGCATTTTGGTTTTGTCCGGCCGCGCATATCGTCTCAAACCAGAGAGCGAGGAGACGATCGTTGGGCCTGCCATTAATTGGGGGCCCAAGTCACCGGACACCCGCATCAAAGCAAAAGCAGGCAGCAATGGCGTTATCATGACCTTGGGCGATGCCACATTGAGCAATGCCATCGGTCACAAACCCGAAGCGGCAACGTTGCGTCTGATGTCGGCACGAGAATTTACGCTAAATCTCGCTGCGAAACCCGCCATTCTCGGGACGATTACCGCCTGTTTTGATGCAATCTTCAAAGAACTTGACGCAGGACAAACAGGTATGGAGACGGTAATCGAGGCCCAAATCCGGATCATGCTTGTATCGCTTTGGCGCGCTGGGGTGAATGAAATGATCGAAGACAAAAGCTACAAAGCCGCAAATCTTACCCTAGAAAGGTTCCGCCATCTGGTCGAAGCACATCTGCGGGAACGCTGGCCCGTGCATCGGTTTGCTGCTGAATTGGACGTGTCTCCGGATCGGTTACACGACATTTGTAGTCGCACACTTGGCAAGCCACCACAGCGCCTTATCCGCGACCGCCTGACGTTTGAAGCGCAGGCCTTGCTACAACGCTCGCATCAAACATTGGATCAGATCGCCGACCATCTCGGGTTTCGCAGCACGCCGCAATTCAGCGCGTTTTTCAAAGCTGAAGTGGGCGTTCCCCCCGGGGCATTTCGAAAAGCAAGCACGCAACCGGGGGACAATATGACTTCGGTGCAAGTTGGTAGTTACGCAGATTGGCCATGAGGTGTCGCAAAAAAACATCGCCGACACTATCAAAACGGTCTACGCGCCTGCTCGGCGCTGTAGGTCTCGGGGGCGGCGGTTTGGTCTTTCTAGACAAATGCTGCCCATTGAACGCAACAGACTCCGTCAGGATGGTCTACAATTCTGACTTTGATGTCTGTTTCCCAAACGGGTTAGACCTTATCGAAGTCTCAACAACCAAGCGTTTTGCGTCCGATAGTGCCTTTGAGTAGCTGCGGCTGGCCGATCTGGGGACCGTGCGAAGGATCGTTACCCGAAGGGCCAAGACGCCACGTGGCTTGGGCGGTAGCGAGAGCCTGGTCCTGCGACGCAGGACGCCCCTTTTTACGCAAGGAGCGTCATCAAATCCGCGAAAGGCCTCTTAAGAAGGGCAATCACCAGTTCTGCGCCGCTGAGATAGAACGCAGCCGTTATTAAGACTCGCGAAACGAGGCGCCATTCTCTCAATCCCGCCTTGACGCTCAACATAATGAGCAAAAGTGCCGCCCACCCCAAAACAAACGCCCTCACTTATTTTCGTTATTAACGATGCCAAGAGGCCAGTACGCCTCCGACCGACCTTACTACCAAAATCTGCAGCTCCAGCTCTGCTCTTTGAACGCAAACTGCATCAAAGCGCGCGGAACGGACCCCAGCGATCGTCAGCATCGGGAAGCTTTTGGTCCTCCTATGGACACAAAGAGAAGGCCGCGCCGGGGAGAAAGCGGCACGGCCCAACTCGTCAATACTACAAGCAACATGTTTACGCTAACGCCACACATCAAAGTGGACAAGCGAGCGAGAAGCGAATTGCCGGACATCGATGGGCATTTACCACAGACGTATTTTTCTAGGCTCTCGACGTTTTCGATAAGGCATGCGCCTTATCGATCTTTCGACACCATTCCGCGTTCGGTAATCGCGGTCAGATTGTCAGCAGTGCGCCGCGTCAACTCGGCCCCGTCCCGCGACATCGATGCCTCCACAAACTCGGTCTTCTTCAGGACGCCGCCATCCGCCTCAACCCAAGTGGTGCTGTCGCCGTCCTCACGTGTGATCGACCCATCCTGATTGATCCGGATCGATACATCTCCGACTTTGACGGCTACCGTCTTTTCATCGATCTTTATGCCTTCCCATGCCTCGGCAAAATCTCGACGCAAGACGATCATGTCAGGACGAAGCTTGATCTGTATGTCCTGATCGCTGTCGCCGTCCGCGCCTTTGAGGACCAGGAACACTTCCTGCTCACCTGGGTCGCTGTGGATTGTGGCGTGCGCATTTTTGGGCGGCCAGACATGGGGCGTGTCGCGCTTCTCGCCCTCCGGATCACGATGAAACCCGATATAGAGCTGAGCCGATTTCCACACACGGCGGACTGCTGATGGAATGTCAGTCATGACGCACGGTCCCGCTGGTGCTTGGCGTCCAATGCAGCCGACGCCTCGCTTTGGTTCGACAAATTGAAACACACAAGTTCAGAGAACCGGTTCTCAAAATCCGGGCCCTCCTGTTCGCACCATGCCAGAATTGTCATACGATCCTCCGCGCTTTCCGGGTCGAACCAAAAGGATGTCTCATCCTTGTCACCCTCCTCGGCCCATCCGTCCAG
>Ga0208544_10002059_pt1 | contig 13415 bp, 14 predicted proteins | sample DEB08_DNA_9_FD_184526 | JGI IMG/M metagenome (GOLD analysis project Ga0208544, IMG submission 184526) | Aqueous microbial communities from the Delaware River and Bay under freshwater to marine salinity gradient to study organic matter... | ecosystem: Environmental > Aquatic > Marine > Coastal ...
TGGCGTATGAGCGTGCTGCCTACACTGTCGTTTATCCGGTTGTGCGCGGGACGGGCCCCTTAGTGACGGTTCTGGCTGCGTCGCTTTTTTTTGGCGAGCATTTTACTTTGACGCAGTGGATTGGTGTCGCGTGCTTGTCAGGCGGAATTTTGTTGCTGGCTGTGCGCAATCTGTCCGAGGAAACAGTTGATCCGCGTGCGTTGAAACTTGGCCTGATCTGGGCACTTGCAGGTGGCTTTCTAGTTGCGGTCTATACCACCTATGATGCTTACGGCATTCGCCAATCGCCTGATCCCTTCACATTTTTGGCGTGGTTCTTCTTTGTGACAGCATTTGATTTTCCGGTTCTTGCAACAATCCGCTATCGCCGTATGCCCGCCCCGCCTGTGCTGGGGCCGTTGATATGGCGCGGCTTGTTTGGGGCGCTGATCGCCTGGATTAGTTTTGGCGGCGTATTGATGGCCACGCGGCTGGACAAAGTGGGCGAGGCCGCTGTCCTGCGCGAAACTTCGGTCGTTTTTGCCGCATTGATCGGCTGGTTCATTTTGGGGGAAAAAGTCGGGCCGCGTCGTTTGTTCCTGATGACCTTGGTTGCACTTGGCGCCATCATCGTGGAAACGGGTGGCTAAGGGAGATTTCCATGGCTGACAAGAAGATCAATCCGGTATTGAAACAGGTGCTTGAACTCGGGCCAACGCTTGCGTTTTTCCTGATTTACCTGCGGATTAAGGAAGAAACCTATACATTTGGTGGAACCGACTACACCGGATTTATTGTTGCGGCTTTGATTTTCGTGCCAATCTTGCTGGTGGCAATGGGCATTCTGTGGATGCTGACTGGCAAGCTGAGCCGGATGCAAGTCTTTACTGCCTTTATGGTTATCTTTTTTGGCGGTCTGACTGCCTATTTCAACGACGAGCGTTTCTTTAAAATGAAGACCTCGATCGTTTATGGATGTATGGCGACATTGTTGGGTATTGGATTACTGCGCGGGCAAAGTTATCTGCAATATGTCATGGAAGAATTCTTGCCGATGGAACAAGAGGGTTGGATGATCTTCACCCGTCGCTTGTGCTATATGTTCTTCGCCCTCGCGATCGCGAACGAAATTATTTGGCGCACGCAGTCGACCGACCTTTGGGTCAAGCTTGAGACCTTTGCATTTCCAGTGATCTTGTTTGTTTTCCTGTGGGTTCAAATTGTCGGTTTGCAGAAATACCTGATCGAAGAATCGCAAGACGCGAGCGACTAGCTCATTTCGACGAAACCAAAGCTTACCGTCCGACGTCTAGGGCTTTTGTATCCACTGCATCGGTGCCGCAAAGTATCGACCTGGTGATCAGTGATTTGCGGGCGAAAGACGATGCCCGCTTGGTCGTTGAACGACCAGCGCACTGTCGCGTCGATCCAATGCGACAGCACATCCAACTGGATTTTGTCGCCGCGCCGTAGACGGCGCAGCCCCCCGATGCGCGCGCCGGTGTTGTTGACGTCAAGTACATGCGCCGTTTCTTTGCCGATCCGTGCACGCACGAGAACAGGAAAATGGGCAGGGTAACGGTGGGCACGGTATTGCATTTTTCATCTCGCTTTCTTGTCGATCACGAATAAATCTACCGCATGAAGCCTAAGGAACCGTTATGATAACGCCTAAAATGAATGGCAAATTGCCACTGTTTGGTGACTGCATGCCGCTGCCTGTTCATGTGTAGCTGCCAAAGCGAACAAGGCTGCCCGACAGCGTGACATTGAACAATAGTTCCAGAAAAAGTTGGCGTCTTATCTTGAACATAGCGTCGCGCTGTTTCTTGGGCAGGTCATGAGGGGCATGCAGTTTTCTAGTGGGCCCATGCCCTAACCAGATTATGATCTTCGCGGCCGTTCAATATTGTGATTTGATCAAATTGTGTGTGCTAGTCCAAAGGAAAACCAAATGACCCAACAGTTACCTCGTCATATCCAGACCGTTATTGTCGGTGGGGGGGCGATCGGGTGCAACACGGCCTATCACCTGACTAAACTGGGCATGTCCGATGTGGTCGTCCTTGAACGTGATCAGTTGACTAGTGGTACGACTTGGCATGCGGCTGGATTGGTCGTTGCGGGGCTTTTGAAATCCGAGGCCGAGTGTGAGATCTACACGCACGGGCGCGATCTTTATGCCAGTCTTGAACAAGAAACCGGCCTGCCAACCGGATTTCGCGACGTGGGTTACCTGCAGATTGCCACCAACCAAGAACGTGTCCACGAGATGCGGCGTCTTGCGCCCTTCATGCGTCGACACGGGATCAATATTTATGAAATATCGCCACAAGAAACAGCCGACCTTTTCCCAATTGCGGATCTAGGCGACGTGCAGGCAGGCTTTTATATTCCAGAGGATGGCCGCGTGAACCCTGTGGATGTTACTATGTCGTTGGCCAAGGGCGCGCGCATGGGTGGTGCTAAGATCTTCGAAGGTGTCACGGTATCCGAAATCATAGCCAAGAATGGCACTGCAGTCGGTGTTAAGACCGCTGATGGGCAGGTCATCACGGCACAGAATGTCGTGATTTGCGGAGGAATGTGGTCACGGCAACTGGGTGCCAAGGCAGGGATCAACTTGCCCCTTCAGGCCGCCGAACACTATTACCTGATTACTGAAAATGTACCCGGCCTTAGCCGCGACCTGCCTGTTCTCGAAGATCCTTCGACATACACATACTACCGCGAAGAAGTAGGTGGTTTGATGCTGGGTTTGTTTGAACCCGGTGCGGCCCCGTGGAAACTTGATGGTATCCCCGATGACTTTTCCTTCGGAGAGATCGAACCGGACTGGGACCGCGTCGGACCGCACCTTGAAAAAGCCTATTCGCGGGTTCCGTCGACACTGGATCTGGGTGTGCGCAAGCTCTTTTGCGGCCCTGAAAGCTTTACGCCTGATCTTGCGCCATTGGTGGGCGAGACACCTGAACTGCGCAATTGCTTTGTCGCTTGCGGGATGAATTCATTGGGTATTCTAAATGGCGCTGGAACAGGCAAAGTACTGGCCCACTGGATTGTTGACGGGCATCCCCCGATTGATGTGACGGGCATTAACGTGAACCGTTTTACGCGCCATGAAGCCACGCGCGCTTTCCGGCGAGATCGCGGTCCAGAGCTTTTGGGAAAGATGTTCGGCCAGCACTATCACAATGATGGCTTTGAAACCGCGCGTGATCTTAAACGTTCGGTTCTGCATGACAGGTTATTGGCAAGTGGCGCGTTCTTTACCGAAAGCCACGGCTGGGAATTGGCTGATTGGTTTGCACCGACGCCGGACGCAGCGCAGGTTGATGCTTATAGTTGGGAACGCCAGAACTGGTTTGACTGGCATGCTGACGAACACCGCGCCGCCAGAGAAGACGTCATCATCATGGACATGTCCGCCATGTCAAAGTTCAACGTCGAAGGTCCTGATGCCTTGGCACTGATGAGCAGGCTGTCATGTAATGCTGTCGATGTCGCCCCCGGGCGATTGGTCTATACTGCTTGGGTGAACGAAAATGGAGGCTTCGAGGCTGATCTGACCGTCACCCGTTTGGCAGAAGACCAATTCATGGTTGTCGTTGGGGAAAACAGCCATGGCCACACACTGATGCGTATGAAGCGCCATATCCAAAAGGGTGAAACGGTTGTTATTACCGATCTCACCGCCGCGATTACTCAGATCAATATTCACGGTCCCAAGGCGCGACTTTTGATGGAGAAAGTGACAAGCGCCGACATCTCGGACAGCGCGTTCCCGTTCATGACGTGGCAGGATATTGATGTTGGCTATTGGGTCATAAAAGCTTTCCGCGTCACGTTTGTGGGCGAACTTGGTTGGGAATTGCAGGTACCTTCTTATGCGGCGGTTCAAATCTATGACCTGCTTAAGGCGGCGGGTCAGGAATTCGGTTTGCGGGACGCGGGCATGCAAACCCTCAATTCCCTGCGGCTTGAAAAAGCCTATCGCGATTTCGGGCTTGATGTGGACAACACTGATAACCCGATCGAAGCGGGGTTGGGCTTTGCCGTCAAACTGGACAAAAAGGGTGGCTTTATCGGGCGTGAAGCACTTGCTGCTATCAAGGCCAAGGGTGTGCCTGCGAACCGCATGGTGCAATTTCTGCTAAAGGACCCCCAACCACTGCTTTATGGCAACGAGTTGATTTTTCTGAACGGAAAAGAGGTCGGCTATCTGCAGATTGGCGGATACGGACACAGCCTTGGTGGCGCAGTTGGTATCGGATTTGTCACGCTTGACGTGCCGCTGACCTCCGCGGTGGTCGAAAACGGGAAGTGGCAGATCGACGTTGCAGGGGTGTTGGTTGATGCAACTGCATCGCTCAAACCATTGTATGATCCTGCGATGGAAAAAATCCGCTGCTAGTCCCCATCCTGCGCATTGATGCCGCGATAGGTTGACGCGCCTGCGGTGCAGGCGTATTCCAATGGCGTGGCGATTTGTTACCGGATTGCGGGCCACGTTAAATATGCTGCTAAAGAGGGCTTCGGGTTTTTACACCTCGATACCTTTTCCCGGTGTCGAGGTTTTTTATTGCGCGGTTGCGCGCATGAATAGAGAGCGCGATTGCGCGCACGGGGAATGAAGATGAAGACGTGGAAGAAACGCACCAAGGCCGTGCACACAGGCATCCGCCGCAGCCAGTACAACGAGGTCAGCGAAGCGATCTTTCTGACCCAAGGCTTTGTCTACGACACTGCTGAACAGGCAGAGGCCCGATTTATTCAGTCGGGTGAGGATGAATTTATCTATGCCCGTTATGGCAACCCGACTGTTGCGATGTTTGAAGACCGGATCGCTGCACTTGAAGGTGCAGAAGACGGGTTTGCCACTGCATCCGGTATGGCTGCGGTGAACGGCGCGCTGACGTCGATGTTACGGGCGGGTGATCATGTCGTATCTGCCCGTGCGCTTTTCGGGTCCTGTCTATATATCCTTGAGGAAGTTCTGAGCCGCTTTGGTGTCGAAGTGACTTTTGTAGACGGTACTGATTTGGCGGCTTGGAAGGCCGCGATCCGGCCCGATACCAAAGCTGTTTTTTTCGAAAGCATCTCGAATCCGACGCTAGAGGTCATTGATATCGCGGCTGTCGCAAAGCTTGCCCATGCGGTTAATGCGACCGTGATCGTGGATAACGTCTTTGCCACGCCCGTGTTTTCAGATGCAATCAATCAGGGCGCCGATGTTGTCGTTTATTCCGCAACCAAGCATATCGACGGGCAGGGGCGTGCGCTTGGCGGTGTGATCCTTGGTACCAAGAAATTTATCCGCAAAACGGTCGAACCCTATATGAAGCATACGGGCGGTTCCATGTCGCCATTCACGGCGTGGATGATGCTTAAGGGGTTAGAGACGATTGACCTGCGCGTGCGTGCGCAAGCAGCAACTGCGCAGACCCTTGCTGCGGCGCTCGAGACTGACGGATCGCTAAAGAATGTGATCTACCCCGGATTGGCCAGCCACCCGCAGAATGTACTGGTGCAAGCCCAGATGGGCGAAGGCGGGACGGTTTTGTCCATTGACGCAGGCACGCGGGAAGCGGCCTTCAAGTTGCTCAATGCGCTGGAAATCTGGACGATCTCGAACAATCTGGGCGACGCCAAATCGATCGGCACCCATCCTGCCACCACGACGCATCAACGGCTGTCCCCGGAAACCCAAGCAATGCTGGGCATAACGCCGGGGCTTGTCCGCCTGAGCGTCGGCCTAGAGGACCCGCAGGACCTGTTGGAAGATCTGCGCGGTGCTATCGCGCAATTGTGAAGTGGTGACGTGGCCCGCGATAAGTGCTTTAGTTGGCGCGGCTTAGACGACTGGAAAGGCCGCCCCTATGACTGATCCACGCAGCGATTTGCAACGTATCTATGCAGATATCATTGGAAAATCCGATGAGCTGCCCCATTTTGGGTTGTCTAACGCACCGATGGGGGGCACTGACATGAACATGCATTTAGCCGATATGAGCCGCGAACCAACCCGCCAAGAGGCAGAGGCCGCCTTGGCCCTGCTGCGCCGCTGGGCGCTTGATGTGACAGCTGAAGAAGTGGCCACACTTGACCCGCTAGTGTCTCGTCTGATCCCCGGTCAGGAAGTGTCGAACTATCCGGCTTTGGCCCGCGCTTATCCAGAGGATTTCGAAGTTGATGAGGCCTACAAAGCTTCAATGCCAGACCTGCAAAATGGACCATCTAGTCTGATCCGTGGTGCGCAACAGCAAATCCAGCACGTGGGTATTTCGAACTTCCGCCTGCCGATCCGTTTCCATACCCGCGAGAATGGTGATCTGACGCTTGAGACATCGGTGACAGGCACAGTGTCGCTTGAGGCTGAAAAGAAGGGCATCAATATGTCCCGCATCATGCGGACATTCTATGAGCATGCCGAAGAAACATTCAGCTTTGAAGTGATAGAACGGGCGCTGGATGCCTATAAGAACGATCTAGAAAGCTTTGATGCACGCATCCAGATGCGGTTCAGTTTTCCGATGAAAGTGCAAAGCCTGCGGTCTGGTCTGTCAGGGTATCAGTATTACGATATCGCCCTCGAACTGGTTGAAAGCGCTGGTGTTCGCAAGAAAATCGTCCACCTCGATTACGTCTATTCGTCGACTTGCCCTTGTTCGCTGGAATTGTCTGAACATGCCCGCCAATTCCGTGGACAGTTGGCAACGCCGCATTCGCAGCGCTCGGTTGCACGTATTTCTGTCCTGCTTGAGGAGGGCGGAGATGTCTTGTGGTTCGAAGACCTGATCGACCGTGCGCGCACTGCCGTACCAACCGAGACCCAAGTGATGGTCAAACGCGAAGACGAGCAGGCATTTGCCGAACTCAACGCGGCGAACCCGATCTTTGTTGAAGATGCAGCGCGCCTGTTTACCGAGCAATTACAGCTAGATACGCGGGTTTCTGATTTCCGCGTGATCGCGAGCCATCAAGAAAGCCTACACAGCCACGATGCTGTTTCCGTCCTGACTGAAGGCGAAACTTTTGCCGCTGAAAGCCTTGATCCGCGTCTGTTCGCGTCGCTGTTCCACGTCGGTTAAATCAGGCAAAAATCGGTGTCTTGGCTGCAGCCTTGTAGCAGCCAAGCACCATGTCCCACCCTCGCAGATAGCTGGTGCTGACTGCGTCTGCGGTTTCGCCCAAGATATCAAAGCCATCATGTGTCAATTCACATAGCGTGCCGTCGGTTGTTGCGGTAAATTTCATCGTCACTACGGTCGCTTCGGTGTCAGGGCGTCTCGGATGCCAAGTGAAGGCGACATAGCCCGCCGGATCGTAGGCAATGATTTTGCCCCACACCGCGATTGTACCGTCATCACCTGTTTCGATGATGTTTTCGCCTTTATGTTTAGGGAAACGAAGCGTGGATTTCGCACCTTTGACGGAATGGGATGCTTTGGGCCACCACGTGTCGATGTTGTCGGTAAACAATGTGAATGCATCCGTGACGGACAAAGGAACAGTCAGGGATTTGGTGATCGGGTTTTTCATTTTGCTTGTCCTTTTGCTTGGTCATTGGCTGCGCGGGCAAACGCCGACAGCGCGTCATCCCACAATGTATCCAAGTATCGGCGCAACTGATCGACACCCTCGGGCGCAATGGCGTAAAGGCGACGATTGCCTGCCGGGGTTACAGTCAACAGCCCTGCATCAGACAGTACGCGCAGGTGTTGGCTGACGGCAGGGCGGCTGACATTCATGTCCTTGGCGATGGCCGACACCGGCAATGCACCACCGCGCAAACGGTCGATAATGATGCGCCGTGTTGGGTCGGCAAGGGCGGTTATTGCATCTTGGTAATCCATGACTTACCGTAAGTCACGGCTTACGATTTGTCAAACGTTTCCTGCGACCCTTGAAGCCCCTGACTGCGAACACTAAGACTCTCTTAGGATTTTAGAAATAGGACAGACCTGTCCGAACATGAGGCAATACATATGCAAGACCCCGTCGAGACCTATATGAACCTAGTCCCAATGGTGGTCGAACAGACCGCACGTGGCGAACGCGCCTATGATATTTTCTCGCGCCTGCTGAAGGAACGGATTATTTTCGTGAACGGCCCCGTGCATGACGGGATGAGTCAGCTTGTCGTGGCGCAGCTTCTGCACCTCGAATCGGAAAACCCGAAAAAAGAAATCAGCATGTACATCAATAGCCCTGGCGGCGTGGTGACATCCGGTTTGTCGATCTACGACACGATGCAATACATCCGCCCCAAGGTCAGCACGCTTGTAATCGGTCAAGCTGCATCGATGGGTTCGCTTTTGTTGACCGCTGGCCATGAAGGCATGCGTTTCTCGCTGCCGAACAGCCGTGTGATGGTCCACCAGCCGTCGGGCGGGTATCAGGGGCAGGCAACGGACATTATGATCCATGCAGCCGAGACACAGAAACTAAAGACGCGCCTGAACGAAATTTACGTTAAACATACAGGCAATTCCCTCAAGAAAGTTGAGGCTGGTCTCGAGCGTGACAACTTCATGTCGCCCGAAGAAGCAAAAGAATGGGGCCTGATCGACGAAATCGTCGAAAACCGTACCAAAGTCGAAGACTAAGTCGGCTGTCATTCCGGCCTTGATAAAACGCGGCATTTGTCGCGTTTTATCCTTGGCGTGGCCGTATTGCTCTGACGCTGCAGGTTCCTTTATGTCTTTGTTAAGGCCATTGTGCGTATGGTCATTTTGACATTGTGGACCTTGGCAGGCTGTCTTAGAGTTGGGACCAACACAGTCCAATGATGTTTTATAAGGGCAAATTGCCCAGAGGTTTGAGATGGCGACGACAGGCAGCACCGACAGTAAAAATACACTCTACTGCAGTTTCTGCGGAAAAAGCCAACATGAGGTGCGCAAGCTCATTGCGGGACCGACCGTATTCATCTGCGATGAATGTGTCGAACTTTGCATGGACATCATTCGCGAAGAAACGAAAACCGCTGGCCTGAAGGCTGGTGAAGGGGTGCCAACCCCATCCGAGATTTGCGGCGTTCTGGACGACTATGTTATCGGACAGGTCCACGCCAAGCGCGTGTTGTCGGTTGCGGTGCATAACCACTACAAGCGTCTCAATCATGCTGAAAAGTCCGATATCGAATTGGCGAAGTCTAACATCATGCTGATCGGCCCGACGGGTTGCGGCAAAACACTGTTGGCACAGACCTTGGCGCGCATTCTTGATGTGCCATTCACAATGGCCGACGCAACCACTTTGACCGAAGCCGGTTATGTGGGTGAAGATGTTGAAAACATTATCCTAAAGCTGCTGCAATCCTCTGAATACAATGTCGAACGTGCGCAGCGCGGCATTGTCTACATCGACGAAGTCGACAAGATCACGCGCAAATCCGATAATCCGTCAATCACGCGCGACGTGTCTGGTGAGGGTGTGCAACAGGCTTTGCTGAAGATCATGGAAGGCACTGTCGCTTCTGTTCCGCCGCAAGGTGGACGTAAGCATCCGCAGCAGGAATTCCTGCAAGTGGATACAACAAATATTCTGTTTATTTGCGGCGGTGCGTTTGCTGGTCTGGACAAGATTATTGCGCAACGTGGCAAAGGTTCTGCAATGGGCTTTGGCGCGGATGTCCGTGAACCCGATGATCGCGGTGTCGGCGAAATTTTCAGCGACCTTGAACCAGAAGATCTGCTCAAATTCGGTCTGATCCCTGAATTCGTGGGACGTTTGCCTGTCATTGCGACGCTGACCGATCTTGACGAAGACGCGCTTATCACAATTCTGACGCAACCGAAGAACGCGTTGGTTAAGCAGTATCAACGTCTCTTTGACCTTGAGAGCACGAAACTGACTTTCACCGAAGATGCGCTAAGTGCGATCGCCAAGCGTGCGATTGACCGGAAAACGGGTGCGCGCGGTTTGCGGTCGATCATGGAAGATATCTTGCTTGATACGATGTTCGATCTGCCAGGCATGGATACTGTCACCGAAGTCGTCGTCAATGAAGAGGCCGTCATGTCTGACGTGGCACCTTTGATGATCCACGATGATGGCAAAAAGAAAGAAGCGGCAACCGCCAGCTAGTCCAATGACAGTTCGCCACATCAGCACCGGATCCCCGTTCGAAGAACAGATCGGCTATAGCCGTGCTGTTGTTGCCGATGGATGGGTGTTTGTAGCGGGTACGACTGGATATGATTACGCTAGCATGACGATGCCAAACAGCATTGAAGAACAGACGGCTAATGCACTTGCTACGATTTCCAACGCGTTGGCGCAGGCAGGTAGCAGTCTCAATGATGTCGTACGCGTGAATTACATTGTGCCTGACGCGCAAGAATGGCCCGCATGCTGGCCTCTTACCAGTAAGGCGTTTTCGGTCGCCAAACCCGCGGCTACGATGATTTCGGCGCAGCTCCAAAACTCCGAGATGAAGATCGAAATTGAAGTAACGGCGCGACTGTCTACTTGAACCCACTGGACCTTGCGGGCCCTTTGGTGCATGCATAGGCAACGAAACCGGAGACGCGACATGGGCCTTGCTCACAATTTCAAACGTATTTTCACATGGTGGGATGGTCAGTCTTTTGGCACCCAGCTTTGGACAAGCCGGAATGGCAAAAAGGTCGGTGAAGATGCGCAGGGCAATATCTATTATCACAATGCAGATGATAGCCGGCGTTGGGTCATCTATAACGGCCAGAACGAAGCGTCCCGCGTCAGCCCGGAGTGGCATGGCTGGCTACATCGGACTTGGGATCAAGCCCCGACAGAGGCACCACTGCCGCGCAAAGCTTGGGAAAAACCCCATCAGGAAAATCTGACCGGAACAGCTGCGGCCTATGCGCCCGCTGGTTCTATCCGACGCAGCGCACCAGCTGATCGCTCTGACTATGAGGCATGGTCGCCGGAATAAGGGATCAACATGCGTTTCGTACATGTCTTTGCAACCTTATTCGTGCTGTTGGCTGCGCCATCCGCTTATGCGCAAGAGATCGTAACCACACCGCTGGACGAATTGATCCTCGAATTGGATGCCCCGATAGAACCGCAGGGGCCGACAGAGGCCCCGCAAATCGATGTGATGGCGGGTTTAGGCGCGGAACTCCGTATCCTTGATAAGCTAACCGGGGCCGTGACAGATTTAAGTTTGCAGCAAGGTGAGATTGCGCAGCTGGGTTTTCTTTCTGTCGCTTTGGTTGAATGTCGTTACCCGGTGGATAACCCGTTTGGTGATGCATTCGCATTCCTTCAGGTCCAGGACCGCAAAGAGAATGTCGCGTTGTTTTCAGGATGGATGCTGGCATCAGCACCTGCTTTGAACGCGATTGACCACCCACGTTATGACGTTTGGGCGTTGCGCTGTATCACATCTTGAGCACTGGCGATTCCGTTTTTGGGATCAAATGATGCCTCCCGCGACGTCGCGATTGCTAGGCTGCGATGATATACATCGCGAGGGATTTCGATTGCGCCGAGGCTAGCAAGATGTGGCGTGATGAACTGCGTGTCAAAAAGCAAATATCCGCCTGACCGCAATCGATCGACCAGAAATGCGAGCGCTGTTTTTGATGCATCTGTTTGGCGGCTGAACATGCTTTCCCCAAAAAACGCAGCCCCGATCGATACACCGTAAACACCACCGACCAACTGGCCGTCCTTCCAGACTTCTACGGAATGTGCCTGACCGCGCCGGAACAGCGTGAGGTACAGCGCAAAAATTGTGTCGTTGATCCAGGTTTCTGGACGATCCGCGCAACCGCGCATGACCTCTTCAAATGCGGTATCAAATGTAACCTGAAACTCTGCTTGGCGGATGCGCCGCGCAAGGCGTCGCGAAATATGAAAACCTTCCAGTGGAAAAATCCCGCGCATTTTCGGATCAACCCAGAATACTTCCGGATCGTCACGACCTTCAGACATCGGGAAAAGCCCAACCCGATAGGCCTGCAAAAGCGTTTCGGCCGTAAGTGTCGGATCGTCTTTCATCGGGGCCAGTGCCTTCTAGAGCTTCATTCAGCGGTCAGTTATTATCATCAATGCCCGTATTGAAAAAGGATAGTGCTTTGGCATTCTTTGACTTTTTATCCGAACTTCCACAGTACGCAGGGCACAAAGATCAGGTTTCGCGGCTCAACAAGCGTTTTGCGTATTTGATCGCTGGATTCACAAAAGATATCAGTGGGGCAAGTGTTCTAGACCTTGGCGCGCATGATGGGCGTTGGGCCTATGCTTTCGCCTCTGCTGGCGCGGCTAAAGTCACGGCAATCGAAGCCCGTGCTGACGTCGCGGTGCGATTTGACGACTACCCCGATGCGGGGCTGAAGGCCCGAGTTTCCATAAGGGTGCAGGACGTCTTTTCTGGGCTAGAGGAGGCGGTCAAAGCGGGTGAAACATATGATGTCGTCGCGATTTACGGGCTTTTGTATCACGTCATGGATCATTTCAGATTTCTGGATCTGGTGCGGCAGCTTGGTCCCAAAGTCATCATTATCGACAGTGATTTCATCAAACAAAACGGCGCATTGATCCGACTTGGGCGTGAACGAACAGACAAAGAACTGAACGCTGCCCCGCAATTCGCGGGTCAGACGGTCGCAGTCAAGGCGATCCCAAGTCGGGCAGCGCTGGAAATGATGGCCGATGCGCTTGGCTATGCCGTCACATGGGCAGACTGGGGTGCTTTGGCGCCTGATCAGCGATCAAGCGTCAAAGACTATTTCCCAACTCCTGATCGTAGCTTGCGGCGCGCAACATGTTCGTTGCGACCCAAATAACTACAGCAGGCCTTTTTCCAGCCAATGCTCCAGCCAGTGAATGTTGTAGTTGCCCGATTGGACAGCTTCTTCGGCCAGCAATGCGTGGAACAGGGGCAAGGTCGTATCAACACCGTCGACGATAAGTTCGCCCAAGGCACGCTCTAGTCGGGCAAGCGCTTCGGGGCGGTCACGTCCATGAACGATCAGTTTGCCGATCAAGCTGTCGTAGTATGGTGGGATCCGGTAGCCGTCATAAAGTGCCGAATCCATCCGCACGCCAAGGCCGCCGGGCGCATGATACTGCGTGATTGTCCCAGGGCAGGGCGAAAATGCCGGAAGTTTTTCCGCGTTGATCCGCACTTCGATCGCGTGGCCGTTGATCTTAAGGTCGTCTTGCGTGAACGACATCGGCATGCCTGATGCGACACGCAGTTGTTCACGCACCAAGTCCACACCAAAGATGGCTTCGGTTACAGGATGCTCGACCTGTAAACGCGTGTTCATTTCGATGAAGTAGAATTCATCGTTCTCGAACAGAAATTCGATTGTGCCTGCACCGATGTAGTTGATCTTGGCCACGGCATCCGCACAAACTTTACCAATGCGCGCGCGCAATTCGGGTGTAATGCAGGGGCCCGGTGCTTCTTCAAATACTTTCTGGTGGCGCCG
>Ga0208544_10002060_pt1 | contig 13412 bp, 12 predicted proteins | sample DEB08_DNA_9_FD_184526 | JGI IMG/M metagenome (GOLD analysis project Ga0208544, IMG submission 184526) | Aqueous microbial communities from the Delaware River and Bay under freshwater to marine salinity gradient to study organic matter... | ecosystem: Environmental > Aquatic > Marine > Coastal ...
CCTTTGCGGTGTGGTTTGTGCAAAACCACTGTAGAGACCTGAGACCCGGCTATGACCACCTGCTGCGCTATATGAGGGCTGCGCAGGCGATCATAGCCTTTTGATCAACATCATTCCGAAGGTGTTACGGCACCGAGTTCACCAGCATGGCGATCCTCAAATGGGTTCAGGAAACTGGCGTTGATTGGCACTATATCGCGCCGGGCAAGCCCCAGCAGAACGGCTTCATCGAAAGCTTCAACGGCAAGCTACGTGATGAATGCCTTAATGAAACGCTGTTTGGCACATCACGTGATGCGCGCAAAACGCTGGAAGAATGGCAAGAGGATTACAATTGGCGCAGACCACATTCAGCATTGGGCAACCTGACGCCGATGGAATTTTTGCAGAGAAAAGCGATGGACAAGATGGCGGCCTAACGACAAAGATTTAACCCCAAGGACTCCGCGTAAAGCTGGAGGAGACTTGGGGCTCAGGTCAAGGGCTACGCACCAGTCTTCTCAATTCACAGTATCTGGATTCCTTCACGGCGGAATTTCAGAAAGAAGTGGGTCGAATGCGTAAAGTCACTTCATCAGGACTGATCTCCAAGAAAAAGCGTCTTACAGAGGTGACACGCCAGATCGACCGTGTTGTGGACCACATTGTTAATGGAACAGGCAGTAAGAGCGTCACGAGTAGACTGACTGACCTCGAAGCTGAGCAAGAGTCACTAGAAGCCGAGGTCCATCAGTACGAAACGAAGGCCACTGTCATACCGGTCCATAACATCGGCCAGGTGTATCGCGCTAAGATCAGGCAATTAGCAGACGGTTTGGACGACCCAGCGATCCGTTTGAAAGCAATCGAAACAATCCAGAGTTTGATCGATCACATCAAGGTCACGCCCACAAACACTGGGTTTGATGTGGAGCTACACGGTGAGTTGGGTGCTATAATGGAGATGGAAGGTCAAAACGACCGAAGCCCCGCAGGATTAATTGCGGGGCGTTCGTTGTCAGTGGTTGCGGGAGCTCGATTTGGACACTGTTTCACGAAACTTCGAGAAGTGCAGGTCGCCAGATAAAACGAGCCTTTCCTGCGCCATTGGACCGCATGCCGTAGGGCTCAATGAACATAGCCTGCTCCAGAAGCGAGTCCTCTGCGAACCCTGATGGAGGTTTCTATCCCGTCATTCACGGCCCATATCCTCATCGGAGACAGGTCTACTCACACTCGACCAACAAAGCACAAACTGCAGCGCAGTCATACAGCTTGGGCCACGAGATTGCGTGGAGGCAGGTCAAGGAAGTGCAGTGGTGCACATCCGTAGCATCATCTTGGGTAATCAAAAGCGTGCAGAAACGCCCACGATGCGCGGTTGATCTTCCCGAGTTCCGCGATGGCCGCAGCGATCCCATGCGTAGTTTCGTCATTGATCGCTTCGACCTGACCCATTTTGATACCGTCCTTGCGATCGGCAATGCGCATCAAGATCGTGTGTGAGACCTCAGCATTGGAATCAAATGCGTAAATACAGTGGTTGTAGCGGTTGCGTAATCGTCCGATTTTTTGAATGCGATCCGTCAGCGCGAGGATTTGTCTCTGCTCTTCTTTTGCAACTTTGCCAAGTTTGGACAATCGGTTGACCAGGTCCATGCGAGCGCGCGACGTGTTCAGCGTCAGGAAGATCACCGTCGCTGTTTCGATGTCGGTTCGGACCAGCCCGGCGATGAAATGGATCAACAGGCTTTCTGTATTGGTCCAAGCATAGTTGAGTTTACCAACTTGCAACAAGAAATCGTCAAATTCATCCTTGGGTGTCATGAGTTGGCAGCGTTCGTTTTTGCGAAACTTGCCACATATGCGACTGCCGCCTCGGTCCGGTTGCTAACGCCCAATTTGCCAATGATATGGTGAATGTGCAGTTTGACGGTGCTTTCTGCCAAATCAAACTCGCGCGCGATGAGTTTATTCGAAGCACCTTTGGCCAGTTGTTCTAACACCTCTTGCTCGCGCGCGGTTAGTGTCCAATGCCCATTTTGATCGGCGTCTTCTTCCGACTTCCATGCCATCAACATGTCAAGCACCTCGCCAGAGACATGCCGCTCTCCTGAAAGAACAAGGCGCAAGACTGTGATGGTGCAATCCATACGTGCGCGCAGTGGTAAAAAGCTTAGCCTTTCCACAATGGCATTCCTGTCAGTAGCGCTCAACGCTTTGCGCACTTCGTCCACGGTTTGATAGGCTAGTACCGGGCGTATCGAAGGCATTGTTTGCGCAATCGATTCAAGCTCAGAAACGGCCTCGCGGGCGTGCTGGCAAGACAAAATAATAGCACAAATTCGCGTGCCCTGAGGCGAAATAAGTGCTTTGGCCTCGCTTGCACTTGCTACGTTTGCCACCTTAAGATCTGGAAATTCACTTTGGATGAGGCGCAGATACATATTTGAAAAACTGGTACTATCACCGATAAACAGAACTTTTGGTTGTTCATCGTGCATGGTCGTCAAACTAGAATAGTTAGTATTCATCGCAATCCCCCCAATAGCGAACATCACAAGTCACCAGCACGTGATGTAGAAACAGCTAGGTATTCGCACGCAACTGCATGCGACTTCGCGCGGCCCATTGGTCAGTGCAAAAAGCAAGTTCCCGCGCACCCAACCATTCCAGACTAATACTTTGGGGCACAACTCCATTGACAAAGATCAAGTGCTCTATTTTTTATAATTATATATATTTAACAATAAGTTCCGTTATTAACTTAGTGTGATTTGACTGACTGATCTATGCGGGATTACACCCTTTGATCTACAGATTTCGGCGGAATCTAGACATGTTATAGTGCCATTTGGCGATTCTTTGCTGACCGTCAGGCCAGCTTTTCGGGCGGTGTATTTTGCTGGCACGATAAAGGCGTCACGGATGGAATGTGACGTAAATCGTAACCTGCATTCCGCAAATTGGTCACCTTTGAAATGAGCGGTGATCCTGTGGGAAGCACTCAAAGAAAGACAAGAAAATGACCAGCAGAAATAATCACTTTATGCCTTGGGGCCATCAGCACCAAGGTCAGGGCCAGGACCAAGACCAAGCTCAGGCCGAAGCCCAGCTTCAAGGCCAGCTTCAGGGTCAGGGCCAAGGTCAGCACCAAGAGCAAAGTAGCTCGAATGACAATGGTAACCTGAATGGTAATGGCAACGGCAACCTAAATGGCAACGCCAATGGCAACCTGAACTACAACGCGAATACTGCCAATAATGCTGCAAACAACACCGCGTCCAACGCCGCAGCAAACACTGCAGTCAACAACAATGCCACTGACGTCAACACAACTGTGACGACGACTGTGGATGTTGATGCCAGCGTTGATCTGTCCGGCTATATGCCAACGGATGATGATTTCGCAGACGTTGATCTGACTGACGGTGCATCTATTGATACCCTTTTGGTTGGCAAGGGCGACATCAGCTTTGACCCCGGCAACGAGCAAAACATCGAGGATATCCTCAATGATGCGCTGAACGGGGCTGGCAACGACAGTGGCACCGTCAACAACCAATTCAACAATTTGGTTGATAGCGACGTCCTGCACAACGCGACTGTGGATGGCAATCTACAGCAGACCAACACATCAAATGGCGGATCGGCATCGTCGGATGACGGTATTGGCGTCGGGTCCGATGTTGATGATGACATCGACTTTGGCTTCCCGCTAATGGCAGGTCGTGGTCATGACGGCGGCCCAGGTGGCAGTGATGATGACGATGGCGCAAGCTCAGGTAACTGGGGCAGCGGCAACGGTGATGACGGATATGTATCTGGTGAATCCTTGTCATCTGCAGCGTCAGCCATTGATACCACAGCGTTCAACCAAAGCATCGTGATGGGCGCGAACGTGCTGGGCAATACAGTCGACATGTCGGTTGTAGGTGGCAGCATGAGCTCGACCTACGTCGGTGATGACAGCGCAGACGGCGCTTAGGTCCCGCCGGTCTGACTGATGACTGCTTTTCGTTAGTTGGACCCTAACACTGCTTCGCGCCGGATACTTCGGCGCGGAGCGCGTTGCACAGGGAGCGTTCTTGTATGTGCAACGCCTTTACTCTGTGGGGGGGGTTAAAGATGGCACTCGATAAGATTTCTGAGATCATTGCACACTTCATTGGCATATTTGAAACGGCAGAAGACGGCGCAAGACTGCGCGAGATCGCCGAAGGGTTTGATCACACGGTTGCGCCGGAACCTACCTTTGATCCGCTTACGGCAATCGAATATCTGCTGCGCGCCCCTTACGAGCACACAGGTGGACCATACGGCTTATCGGATTTCCAATTTACTGCAGACACAGTTCCTTTTGTGCCTGCGGCCCCGCCAAGTCTATTTGCGGATGCGTGGCTTGCGCCCATTACATCCTTTTCCCCGACCCCCTTGCCCGACTTGAAGGGCGGCCTGCCAGGCAATGAACACTCCTTTTTCCTCGCAGGTATCCCGCCAGGCGCTACCGTGGTCATAGGCCATCAGATGAACGTTCTTGTCGATCACGACTTTCTGGTAGGGGAAGGAACCATTGGTTTTGCCGCACCTGACTATTTTGATGTCCAACTTGCCACGCTGACGGCCGCGGCCAGTGGGATAACCCAAAGCCTAATTGGCAATCCTTTGACCATCATCACAACCGCTGCCGACTTTGGCGAGGCTCTCGGCGCGCAGTATGGCGATTTGGCTCAAAACGCACCTGACGCGGCGTATATCACTTTGGTGGATGGTTCGGAGGCTATCGGAGTCACCGTCAACGGGACAGATTCCGAAGCCATGCCGTTGCTGGATGAAGTTATGCCTGTTTATTTGCAGCCTGATCCCTTGGAAGATGATGCGACCGCCCAAGCGCCCAGCGGTGTAGGCGGCAATGCCACGGCGGCGGCCGCCGTATTTGATGTGGACGACGGGCATAACGTGGTTGCGGGAGGGAATTTTGCAATCAACGAAGCGATCGTCGCCTTTAGCGCTGTCGATGCGCCAGTGATTGCTGTCATGGGCGATGCAATCTGCATGGTCAGTATCAGCCAGGTCAACATCATTCAAAACCACGACGGCGGCGCGTTGAAAGCGCCGTCTGATGTGGCCCTGAACGCGGCAACAATCGCTATGGACACTTCACAAATCGCGGATGAGGCCTCAGATCAGTCGTCCCCAGGACTGCCTCAGGCTTGGGCGGTCACGCGGATAGATGCAGACTTAATGACGGTGAATTGGATCCATCAATATAACTTTGTCTCTGACCATGACCGTGCCGAAGTGACGTTCTCGGGCGAGGATAGTTTTTTCGGGCTTGGTGCCAACACGTTGCTGAACCAAACCTCGTTGCTCGAAATTGGCGTCGCCTATGACCTGATCATCGTTGGTGGCCAGATGATCGATATGGCGCTAATCAGCCAGACCAATGTGCTACTGGATGACGATCACGTCAGCTATAGCGGCGATTGGCCTCTGGCCATGACTGACGACGATAATCTCGCGTTGAATGCCGCGGTGATCGATACTGTCGGAATTGATAGCCACACCGGATTAGATGGCGGTTTCGCGCAAGCTGGGCGGGACTTGGCGGACGGTGCGTTGACAATTTCAAGTGATGTCGCACAATCGGATTACTTTGCAGGTATTCCATTTTTGAACGTCCTTTATATCGCTGGGGACCTGATCACGATCACCGCAATCGCGCAGACGAATATCATTGGCGATGCAGATCAGATCGACGTCACACTAGAAGGGCTAGTCGCCGCCGCTGATGGTCCTGCGACCGTGACTGCGGGATCAAACGCTGCCGTCAACATCGCGTCGATTATGGAATATGGGATGGATTCCACCATCATGGTCGGTGGCGAGGTTTACGATGATATCCTGCTTTATCAGGCCGAACTGATTGAAAGTGACGCCGACCCTTTGGACGTCACTCTAACACCACTCGCGAACGAAGCGGTCGCATTCTTGGCTGACGACATGGTGGATGACACACCGGTTTCAGACAGCGTCTTTGCTGGCCAGATCGACACCTCCACCACGTCGGTGGACATCATGGGTGGGGTCGTCGCCTAGACCGATTTATGCCGGAGTGATATTTTGAAAGACGATAGAGTTGACAGCCCACCTCGGGGAGATGCCCCAAGAATGCCACTGCTGAAGTTGACCCCAGATGACTTGGCGCGCGATGAGGCGGCCAAGGAAGCAGGCATCAACAGCGGCGAAGTGGTCGATGCGCAGGCTGGTGTGCTTAATCCCGCCGCTGGCGGTGGCGGCAAGGGTGGGGGTGGCAAGCCATTTCACAAACGCATTGGTCCAGATGGCTTTGCCGAGGCGCTTTCAAAAGGCGTGCGCGCCGTACGCCGCAATCTGGCCTTCGTGATGTTGCTAACATTGGGCACGAATGTGCTGATCTTGTCGATCCCAATCTACCTGTTTCAGATTTCAGACCGCGTCCTCACCAGCAGGTCCGTTGATACGTTGATCATGCTGACCATTGTTATTGTCGGCGCTGTCGTTGTCCAAACACTGCTGGATGCTGTGCGCCGCTTTATCTTGATGCGCAGTGCTGTCGAAGTGGCCGTCCAACTGGGCGCCCCAATCCTAAATGCTGCGGCGCATGCATCGCTGCATGGCGGCGGCAAGGAATACCAGACCCTTAGTGATTTGCAGCAGGTGCGGGGTTTTTTAGTCTCTGGCACACTCATCTCGTTCCTGGACGTACCCTTTGCGCCCTTGTTTATTACGGTTATTTTTCTAGTGCATCCTGATTTAGGTTTGATCGTCGTTGGTACGTCATTGCTACTGCTGGTCATCGCGCTCGTGAACCAAAAGATGACAGCCAAACCCTTTGCCGAGGCCAACATGGCCCAAAGCCGCGCAAACATGCATCTGGATTCCATGTCGCGCAACAGCCAGATCATCAATGCGTTGGCGATGGTTCCCGAGGCCGTCCGCATGTGGGGCAAGGATACCGCCGCATCGCTGACAGCCCAAGTGCGCGCCCAAGATCGAAACATCATCTTTGCCTCGCTCAGCCGTGCGGTGCGTCTGCTGACCCAGATTGGAATGTTGGGATGGGGGGCAAATTTGGCGCTGCATGGTGAAATCACAGGCGGCATGGTTATCGCGGCCTCGATCATTGCAGGGCGCGCTTTGGCTCCGATCGAAGGGTCGATCGAGGGTTGGAACGCCTTTCTTTTGTCACGCGCAGCCTACGGGCGGATCACCGACTTGATGCGCCGATCACGGGTCCGCTTTGAACGGTTGGTGCTGCCCCACCCCGAAGGGCGGTTGGACGTAGAACGCCTGCTTTATGTGCCCGGCGGAACCAAACAAGTGATCCTTAACGGGTTGAGCTTTCATCTTGATCCCGGCGAAACGCTGGCCGTCATTGGTAATTCCGGAGCGGGCAAAACCACTTTAGGCAAAATGTTGGTAGGGTCGATCCTGCCCACTTCAGGCAACGTAAGGCTAGACCTGATGGATTTGCGCAATTGGGACCCACGCCAGTTGGGTGAGTGCATCGGTTACGTGCCACAAGATGTACAGCTATTCCCCGGTTCGATCAAAGATAATATTGGCCGGATGCGCGACGACGCCACTGATGCAGATATTCACCGTGCGGCGGTACTGTCTGATGTGCATGATATGATCTCTGCCTTGCCACACGGATATGAAACCGTGGTTGCCGCAGATGGATCACCCTTGTCGGGCGGGCAAAAACAACGGGTCGCCTTAGCGCGGGCCTTTTTCGGCAATACCCGCCTTTTGGTTCTGGACGAGCCGAATTCAAACCTCGATGCCGCAGGTGACCGCGCACTGGCGCGGGCCATTCAGCACGCTAAGGACGATAAGATCACTGTCGTGGTGATCACGCAAAAACCTTCGCTGCTCAAGGTCGTGGATAAGATCATGATGGTGGCAGACGGTGGTGTGGCGCTGTTCGGTCACCGTGATCAAGTGCTCGAAAAGCTGGCAGCACGGAATGCCCAAAATCAGGAGATTCCCAAATGACTGTTCCCGCATTGGCCCCGTCTCACGCGCTGGTTGCTGCCAATTGGTACGACGATGTTCCACGCTCGGTATCGCGCCATATCCTCTTTGGCGTCGTGCTGATGCTGGCCGCTTTTGGAGGCTTCGGTATCTGGGCCACGCAAGCGCCCTTGGCTGCCGCAGTGATTTCACAAGGCAGTTTTATCGCTACGGGCCGCAACAAGATTGTCCAACACCTTGAGGGTGGGATCATCAAAGGTATCTATGTCGCCGAAGGTGATACCGTCACAACCGGTCAGGTCTTGGTGCGTATGGACGAGACCGCAGCGCTTGGTCAGGAACGTGAATTATTTTTGCGTCAAGCGCGGCTTGAGGTCGCGAAGGCACGACACTTGGCGGAATACGAACTGGCTGAAGACTTGATCTATCCGCCGCACTTGGCCGCTTTGCGCGCTGATCTCGAAATCGCAACTATGATGGAAGGGCAAAGCCTTGCCTTCAAAGTTTCAATGCAGGGGCTGCTCAATGACATTGCATTGCTTGAAAGAAGCATCGACGCGCTAGAAATCCGCGCCAGTGGCTATGACAGCCAACTTTCCTCGACTCAGCAACAATATAGCATCATGCAGGAGGAATTGGCCGACAAGCGCACTTTGTTGGACCAAGGTCTCATCCGGCGCACGGACGTCAATGTTGTGCGTCGTGCCGTCGCAGAAGCCGAAGGGCAGATTGGCCGCCTGTCCGCCGAAATCGCGGAAATCCAAGAAGTCCGTGACCGTTATCATGCCCAGATTGAGCAGCTCTTGGGTGAACACCGCGACCGCGCCCTCGACGAGGCGAATGTGGCGGATGCGGAACTTGATGGTATTCGCGAACAAGTCCGCACCGCCCGAGAGGTGTTACGCAGGATCGAAATCGTAGCACCTGTGTCTGGTACCATCGTACGTCTTTACTATCACACTGCAGGAGGGGTGGTCGAAAGCGGAAAGGCGATTGTCGAAATACTGCCTTCGGACGAGCCACTGATAATCGAAACCCAAGTGCCGCGCACCGAAATCGACAGCGTACAGATCGGTTTTCCTGCGACTATCCGCTTGTCTGCGCTGAACCAACGCACCACACCAGTGTTGAACGGGACGGTCTATTATGTGTCCGCTGACACCGTATCGGATTCCACCGAAGCCGCTCAAGAAGTCTATGTCGCGCGCATTTCCATCGAGGCCGAGGAACTGCAGCGCGTGCCAGGGTTCACACCCACACCCGGCATGCCCGCTGAGGTGATGATACAAACTGCCGAGCGGACGTTCGTGCAATACCTCGCCAAGCCGATTGTGGACAGCATGTCACGAGCATTTCGCGAACAATGATAAAATAGCGTTGAATTGCGCAGTCCCAGAACAGGGACACGCTGATTTTGAAAGGTATTGCTCAATGCAACCAACCAGATGAGCCAAACTCTCTCTTAGTTTACGCAGCTCTTGGTTCCAAAAACCCTGACGACGGACACTTGATCAACTGATGGAACATTACGGCAAGGCCTCTAACCTGTTCCCGGAAACGCAGCCACAGTCCTGATTTCATTTGGCCGGGGTCACGTCGTCCCAGCCACCCTCTTTCTTAAAACATCCCTCCATAAAGGAACGTCACATGACTTCATCCCCGTGCAACCGCGCGCCCAGTACTGCTGTGCCCACGCCAACCCCACGACCATCAAAGCCCGCTGTTAATACGGGCCGCAACCGCCGCGTTCCATGCAAAAAACGCAGGTCGCGGCCCGCCTCAGATCGCGCCAAGCGGCACCATTTCCGGCAGCCGCCCTCGCCATACCTTTTTGCTTTGGCTGAGAAGAAGGGCTTTGAACTGCTTGGCCATGGCAGGCGGCGTTCAGACGTGCTCGTGCAGTGCGGCAGCTGTCAGCAAAACTCGCAAGTGCGACGGTCTGTCCTGCTCGACCACGCGCCACAGTGTAACAACTGTCTGTGGAGAAAGCGTTTTGATGACGCGATGGCATCAGGCGCAACTATTCATCTGCCCCATCCGAGCAATCATAAGATTGCGACCCTTGTTTTGTCCTGCGGACATATTGTCCAACGACAATACGGCCGCCTCGCTAAGGCAGCAAAAGGTGGACACGCACTTGGCTGCGAGACATGCCGCGAAGAACGCTATGTGCGCGAAGCCCAAGGCAGCGGCTGGGTGTTGGTTGGCCCGGCTCAGAAAGCCAAGAACGGCTATCGACACTACGAACATCACTGCGGTTACCGTCAGGATCATGCGATCGTCAATGTAGACAATCGCCAGCTGGATTGCGCTAACTGCGGCGAGACATGGGCCTCAAAGCCCTCATGTATCTATTTGCTTCGGATTGAGTTGTCCGACCGCGCTGTTCTGAAGTTCGGCTATAGTGCAGTCCCCGCACGCCGACTGTTCCAACTGCTTGGCGAGGCCGCGCGCACAACGGGTAAAATCTTGCGCGTCATTGATCTTCCGACTGGTCACGATGCACTTAAGGCCGAGAAGAAGGCCCATCGCAGATTATGCAAAGACCACGCCAGCATGGTGATCGCAACGGCAGTGTTTGCCGGCCAGATCAAGACAAAGTCAGAGATTTACACCCTGGCGGCAGAGCCCGTCATTCACGATCTCATAGACCTGATCGATGACGCATCGTCCAACGCTGGCGCGTTGGCCTCCTCACAATCACCGCGCAAGGCGAAGTCGCGCTGATGGATCAATCCGCTCAAAACCCGTCGCAATCCACGCCCCTCCCCCCAGCTCGAAAGTCCGCAATGTCAGATCACATTTCCATCCCTGCAGTTCGGTTGCAAACGCCGCAACCCCTTGACCAAGCACTCGTACAATTCCTCATCACCGAAGCCAATGCTGGCATGGCAAACCCGTCGCATTTGTCCAAGTTGCCAAATACCGGCGTGTCACTGGCATCCGAGATGAGTGACACAGAAGTCTCAAAAGCCATCGCAAACGCAGTGGACCCTTGGAGCATGGACCAGCATGGTGGTGAGCGCCCGCAGCCCACGAGCTTGCCCGTACAAACGCTGCTGACAGCGATGGAATTCGGCGCCATGTTCGCCACAGACGCAGATGCGGCCCCACTCTTTGCACCTGGAGCAGTGAGCGTCTTCGTTGTTGATGACCCACGCCAACGCACGCGCGTTGTCGATAGCAGCGATGAGTTGATCGCAGTCTTGCGTCAGATGCCCTATTTTGCGCAGGCTGATGGTGACAGCCTCAGGCTGATCTCCTCGCAGACCTTAAGCAGCCGCAACTTCGGCCAAAAGCCTGCGGACATGCGGCGCACCTTTCACAAGGAGATCGACACAGCCATCGCAGCAGGTGATGTCTTGGTCGTCATCTGCGATCACCTTGATGCACTCAGCGATGTCGCACGCACCGTTGACTTCACGACATATGTCTGGCCCACACTCAACGCCGGTATGATCTTGACCCTGTTGAAGCAGACGCATTCAGCCACTGGGCAGATTGCAGAAGATGTTATTGCGGATATCTTACCAGCCAACGTAGGGCTCGCATCAATTCCACCAACATTGTTCAATCACGCGTTCCGCGCGACCTCATCACTTGGCGTCGCACGGCGATTGGCAAGGTATGACACACCCGTTGTGAGCAAACCCGCGGGCCTCACACTCGCCGATGTGAAAGGCCTTCCGCAGGTCTGCAGCACGCTGACAGACATGATCTCCGACCTCAAAGACTGGGAGGCGGGGAAAGTCGCATGGTCGGATGTCAGCGCCAGCGCACTGTTCTATGGTCCGCCGGGAACAGGCAAAACAATGCTCGCAGAGGCGATGGCGGGATCAGCTGACGCGTATTATGTCGCCACGTCCTACACAGATCTTCAATCGGCGGGCCATCTGGGGGACTATCTCAAGGCGATGGCAGAGGTTGTCAAAGAGGCCATCAAGAACGCCCCCAGCGTGATCTTCTTTGATGAGCTCGACAGCTTCGGATCCCGCAGTGCCACATCTGGTGGAAGCTACAGCCGCTATACTGCCAGCATCATCAACGACATGTTGCAGCAACTGACGCGCTTGAATGCCGCTGAAGGTGTGATCGTGCTGGCCGCGACGAACTACATCGAGAACATCGATCCGGCTATCATCCGCTCTGGACGCTTTGATGCAAAGATCGCCGTGCCGCATCCTGATAAACAGGGCGCACGCGATATCCTCGCGCATCACATCGGGTCGGGCATCACCGTGGAAGATGCTGTCACCAACCGCTTGCTTGGTCTGTCCGGTGCTGATCTTGCGCTCATCGCACGCGACGCCAAAAGCCGGGCCCGACGACAGCAAAGCCCTGTGACAGCGCAGCACCTACATGAAGCAACAACAGCGGAGGTGCCGCTTTCGCTTGATGGCGATCTGCATCGCGTCGCAGCCCATGAAGCAGGTCACATCGTTATGGCCGCAATGCTAGATATGCCGTTGCCGTTCAGTGCGCGCATCGCACCAAACGGCGGCGCTGTCACACGACTGGCACCGACGCTGCATACACCAAAGAGCATCAAGAACGAGCTTGCGTACTTCATGGGTGGCCGTGCTGCGGAGAAGATCATGATTGGTACGATCTCGTCAGGGTCAGGCGCGGATGAACAGAGCGATCTGGACAAAGCGACCACCATGGCAGTTGCGCAGGAACGGCAATGGGGGCTGGGTAAAAGCGGACTGCTCTACGCACCCGTCGAGAACCATCAGCGACACACGCTGACAGATCTGCAGCAGCACACGGTGAATGAGCGGCTCAAAGCAGCCGAAAGCTTGGCAGTCCGAACGTTGACACAGAACAGGGGATTGCTCGGGCACGTGGCCGAAGCATTGTTGGAAGAACGGGAGTTGGACAGCAGACAGATTGCGATGCTATTGGAGCCATCACCGCGACCGCAACCGCCAAGCCAAACGGAAGATCAAAGTTCGGCTCCCGTCTCAATGTGATCGAGGGCTTCAAAAAAGATGGAGGCCGAAGGTGGAAAGGGCCAAAAGGACCGCGCAAGCTCGACCAGATGATAATCTGGTCGAGGCTGTAGAAAGCAGGGGGTCCGGGGGAGTGCAACGATGACCCGGAACAAGCAAAGCGCGTTAGTTTGTTGGGGTTTCAAAAGGGGGCACAGCATCCCCTTTGCCGGAAAGACATAATAAAGACCCCACGGGTCTGAAATTATGGCTAGTAGGTTAATGCGCTCGCGCATGAAATCCTTTCCGACTTTCGCGGAGCTGTGAAATTCAGGACGTATGACAGATAAAATCCCATCAATGGCCATTTCATTCCGCTTCAAACATCGGTCTGAAAGCTCCGCCAAAAACGATATCAGGCACGACTTACGTCGCGGCCCTCAACCGAAATACATCGATGGCAAAAGGAGCAATCTGAACAGT
>Ga0208544_10002064_pt1 | contig 13403 bp, 10 predicted proteins | sample DEB08_DNA_9_FD_184526 | JGI IMG/M metagenome (GOLD analysis project Ga0208544, IMG submission 184526) | Aqueous microbial communities from the Delaware River and Bay under freshwater to marine salinity gradient to study organic matter... | ecosystem: Environmental > Aquatic > Marine > Coastal ...
TCAAGTAGTGTATACTTATAGAGTATTAATTACTAATGTTACTAAAAATATTATGGAAACTTTGATAGAAGTAAACAAAAAAGAAGAAAATGGAATTGTTATATTTGAATTCGCTGGTGAGCTAGACGAAACAAATGCAGATAAAACCTTTAAAGACGTCTACGAACAGGTTGGAAATTTTGATGAGAAAAAAATCATCTTCAACTTCTCTGGCCTTAAATACCTGAACTCAAAATCAATTGGGTATATTGCTGACGTATTCTCAAATATTGAGGATAATGATGGTCAAATGTATATTTCAAACTGTGATGAAGGAGTAAAAGATGTTCTCGAACTCGTAGGTATTACAACAATCGTACCAACAGTAGAAACAGAAGCTGAAGCAGTATCTGCTATGGCATAATAAAATGATCTTCTAAAAAAACACTGAAATATTTCAGTGTTTTTTTGTTATTTGTGAAATGGTGCCCAAGAGAGGACTTGAACCTCCACGAGAATAATTTCTCACAAGCCCCTCAAGCCTGCGTGTCTACCAATTTCACCACTTGGGCACGTGGAGACAATTGTATGTATATTTCTAGGAAATCAAGTTTTTTAACTGTCTTTCAAAACTTTCTAATCCAAAATCTTTTGCTCTGGCTTGACAACCAGCTCGCATCTCTAAACATTTCTTAGGAGTGAGTATATTCACAGCATCTATAATATCTTGGATGTTTGCTTGTTTATCTATGAGAAGTCCTGTTTTTTCATGAATAATGCTCTCTTTGAGTCATCCATCATTGACTCCAATAACTGGCTTCCCCGCTGCCATAGACTCTACAGGGCTCATTCCGAAATCTTCATCGATTGGGATATAGAGTGTAGCAATACAGTTGGCTACCATCTCTTTAAATCATATATTCCCAGGAAGAGTAATAAACTCAATGTTTGGCGCATCTTTTGCAAGAGTAAATATCTGAGCTCTCTGAGGATCATTTTCTCCATAGATAACTTTGAGTTTTTTGTTTGGCATTTTTAAAAATGCTTTTACTATCCTATCCACTCGTTTTGCATCTGAGAGACGAGCGAAACTGAGATAATAGTCTTGCTGTTCTAGAAACTTAAACTCATCTAGATCTACTGGTGGATATAAAATCTGAGAATCTAATCAGAGAAACTCTTTGATCCGAGCCTGAGTATTGGCTGAATTGGTCAGTATGAGGTCCATTTTTTGAATATCTTTCTCATAGCTCGCTTTAAATATGTATGAAACAATATTAAATACTGGCTTGAGAAGTATTGGAACCTTTTTTAGGTATATTGATCTGAGATCATAGAGATAACGCGGTGGAGTGTGGCAGTAGTATATTTTTTTAGTATCTGGGTTACAGTTTCTCACTGCACTAATACAGTCCCCTGAGAATATTACTGTATCATAACTCTTGAGAAAGCTTGTTTTGAACAAAAATGCAAGCTTGAGCTTGATATGTCGAAATCCTTTTGCAAATATCTCACTACTTACTGGAATAAGCTTCCCTCTAAATCATTCAGCTTTGAGGTCAAAACTCCCTTTGCTAAAAAATCCTGATGCTATATCAGAGCCAAGAGCCTTCCCCATCATCATAATGAGTCTCTCTCCTCATCATTTATAAAGAAAGGTATCATGGAGTATTATTGTTTTATTTTGTTTCATGGTGTGTACTATAGTTATAAATCTCCCTTTATTCTTGTGTACTTGAAATATGAAATCCCTCCCCCTCGCATGCTCGGGTACTCCCTTTTCTCAAAAGGGAGAGATCTAGTTTTGTGTAATTTTAGCTAGTTTTTGGATTACTGATGAAAATTTGTATTGTATTTCATCATTGGTAAATCTGACAGTCTGTATTCATTTTTGCTCTAACAATTGCTCTTTATGAATATCTAAGAGCAATACCTCAGGTACATCATGAATACCTCCATCGAGCTCAATAACAATCTTTTTATCTCAACTATAAAAATCTGCAATTATAAATCTATCATGACCATTATCTTCAGTATATACATAAATAGGTTTTTGTCGCAAAAATCTTACTCATAATGCATCTGTTTTGAGATAATTCCACAGTATAACCTCACTTGGAGTCATGTTATTACGTAAATCTCTTGCTGCTTGCTTAATGATTTCTGGGATCTTCACTTTCTAATTTCTTAAAAAATAACACCTCTCCCTTTTTAGAAAAGGGAGTACTCTTGGAACGAAGTGGAAAGAGGGAGGGATTTTAAAGCAGTCTACATTGTTCTTCATTTATCAGTTCGTTCATATTTTTCCCAGCAACATAGACTAAAAATAATGAAATAGAAGATAACTGCAAGTGTAATGAGCATTATCTTTAAGAAAGTCTCATGTGACATATCGATATACACGTACATGAAATATAGAATTACGAGAATAGTGAGTCTTCATAACCATAGAAATACTTCTCGAAGTATCATAGCAGGATAGAAATCACTTTTTCATTGTTTTACACTATCCATAAGCTTCAAATTATATACATGTAGTGACACCTCATAGAGGGGCTTCACAAAAATCATAGCTATACTAAATAAGATAAAACCTATTAGATTAAAATAAAAACTTAAGAATAATATTATGATAGAATATAATATAGCCATTATGATAAAGTATTTGAGCCTATTATTAGCATTTCTTTTGAATCAAATATGAACGATCAGAAGAGCTGACATAAGTGCTAGAATGGATTGAAAAATTCAAATATTAAACTCTGTCTTTAGTAAAATAATACTCACAAGAGCCAATAAGTTTATCAAAGCATGACTCATACCATCAAAAAAGAAATACAGGTGTCCAAATTTATGTTTTTTAGGATTAAAGAAATTACTGACATCAGGACCGGTCATTTTATTAGGAGTATAATCGTCTATATTTTTAATAAACAAAAGACTCACTATATAACAAAATGGAAGTGCTCAGAACAGAACCATATATCAATCAAAATGAAATATTCATCATAACCAAAATGCTATTGCAATAAGTAATGGGACAAATATAGATATAATATCTTTACCAGCTGAGATGGAAGAGCTATAGAAATCTCTTCTGTCATCACTTATATTTTTTAATTCTTGAGTATGCAGCGCACACCAAAACATACCGTTTCAAAATGCATATATCATAGAGAATGAGTATGTAGCAATTACATTATCCTTTAATACAAATAGTAAAACAAAAGACAGAGCAAATAATAGGTAACAACCATAATACATATTTTTTACATTTTTCCTCAATACACTCATCATATAACCAACACCTGAAAATCAGATGGCTGTAGAACAAAAATATATAATGTTAAATATCAGACTCTCTTCTATTGAGCCATTAATTTGAAAAACATATATGTTAATAAATAGTCCTCCGATAATATTTCATACTGAGTATATCCATTTTAAATACACCATCGATCTATTAGAAAGTGGCAGTTTATTAAAATTATCTAGAAAATTTCGTATCATATATTTTTATTTCTACTTAAAAACAGTGATTTATCTCCCTTTTTAGAAAAGGGAGTACCCGCAGGGGGAGGGATTTTAAACCATATCACACTCTAAAATCAGCTCTGTAAATCTAACATCTTTTTATACACTCATTTTTTCTTCACGAGCTCACTATGAGTTCACCTCTCTTTTACTTGCCCATCCTCGATGAGGATAATATCTGCAGCAGACTTCACCGTTTGGAGTCTGTGAGCTATTATAATAACAGTTCTTCATTTGAAGAGGTTATGCATTGCGATAGTGATCTGTTCTTCTGAGAAGCTATCAAGCGCTGAAGTCGGTTCGTCTAGAATAATGATCTTTGGGTCTTTGAGAAATATCTTTGCGATAGCGAGTCGTTGTCTCTGACCTCATGAGAGTCTGATTCATTTCTCTCAAATCTCGGTTTCAAGTCAGTTTGGGAAGTCATATATAAATTCACATTTTGCGAGCTTAATTATTTCATCGAGTTTTTTCTTGGCTGGAGCTTTAGTAAGTGCATAGGTTAAATTTTCGATCACTGTTCCATCAAACACGCTCGGTTCTTGAGTCAGATACCCAATATCTTTATAATAACTCTTGAGTGAAACTTCTGATAGTTTCTGTCCGTCAATAATTATCTCTCCTGAATCTGCTCGAATATATCATGATATCAATTTAACTAGCGTACTCTTCCCTCATCCACTCACTCAGACTATAGCTGTAACCTGTTCTCCTGGAATCTTCAAACTAAAATCTGTAAACACATTATCTCCTTCACTATATGCGTAGCTTAAATCTTTTACTTCTATATCTCATCTACTATGTATAAATTCTTTTCATCTATCGTATCACTCAATCTTTGGAGTAGAATCAAACAAATCCCATAGTTTTTCTATCTTAGTAAAGTCATTGGTAAAGCCTGAGTAAAACTGCATAGAAGAAATAATAACATTATTCATGAGAGTCAGAGCTCCAAACAAGACTACAAATAATGAAATAGAAGCATTTCATAAAATAACTTGGTACCCTAAAAAGCTAAACATCAGCATCTTTACTATATTGATGAAGATAGATGGAGTATAGTAAAACCAGTGTGTGGGATTTGCCATAGCAAGATTATGCTTTACCAGACCATCAGAAACACTATCGATTTTATTAAGTTCTGTATCTATCTTTCATGTCTGGAGAATTTCGAACTTTGACATAATAAGTCGCACCAAATTCCCAGTATACTCGTTCCATACGTTCTGACGTCTTCTCCTATGAATGAGAGATTTTTGATTGAAATGCTCTCATATAGCATGAACCAATACATAAAAAATAATAAAGATAATTCATGACCATAGGTTTACGATCGATATCATATAAAAAGTAAAAACAATAGTAAATATTATTTTTAAAGCATTATTGAGTAGCTTATCTAAAAGTAGACACCAAACATCCATTCCAGTTCACATAATAGAGATCAATTTACCTGTTCAAATTTTTTCTGTTTCTGTATTTGAAAGTTTTATGAACTTCATAAGGTACTCTCGATGAATAACCTTTCTATATGCATTGGCTGTAATAACCCATCACCATTTTCGAGAAATGTAGGTCAGAAAATAATAAAACACCAATACTCCTGAATACCAAATCATGGTATTTATAAAGCTTTCTAAATCTTTCAATTCAATAAACCGTACTATTTTTTCTACAAAATAGATATGCATGATGGGGCCAATAGCCCAGATAGAATAAAAAACAATACCTGAAAGAGTTACTTTTTTATTCCCTCAAAAAGGACCTAAAAATCTCTTTGCCTCTTCCAAAAATGTTCGTTCTATCTTTTGTTTCATAGTTTTAAAATCAACTCTGTAAATCTAACATCTTCTTATATATTCATTTCTTTTTCACTAGCTCACTGTGAGTCCCTCGTTCTTGCACCTGTCAATCTTCTATCAAGATAATATCTGCAGCAGATTTTACTGTCTGAAGTCTGTGAGCTATGATTATCACCGTTCTTCACTTAAAGAGATTATGCATAGCGATAGTAATCTGTTCTTCTGAGAAGCTATCAAGAGCTGAGGTTGGTTCGTCTAGAATAATAATCTTTGGGTCTTTGAGAAATATCTTTGCGATCGCGAGTCTTTGTCGTTGACCTCAACTTAATCTAATTCATTTCTCTCATATTTCAGTTTCAAGTCAGTTTGGGAAATCATATACAAATTCACATTTTGCGAGCTTAATTATTTCATCGAGTTTCTTCTTAGCTGGAGCTTTAGTAAGCGCATAGGTCAGATTTTCAAGTACTGTTCCATCAAACACGCTCGGTTCTTGAGTCAGATACCCTATGTCTTTATAGTAACTCTTGAGAGATACTTTTGAGAGCTTTTGTCCGTCAATAATTATCTCTCCTGAATCTGCTCGAATATAACCCGAGATAAGCTTCACTAGAGTACTCTTCCCTCCTCCACTTACTCCAACAATAGCCGTTACTTGTTCTCCTGGGATCTTTAGAGAAAAGTTGGTAAATACATTACCTCACTCATTATATGCGTAGCTCAAATTTTTCACCTCTACTTCTCACCTACTATGTATAAATTTTCTTCAGGTATCATATCACTCAATCTCGGGAGTTAAATCAAAGAAATCCCACATCTTCTCTATATTTACGAATTCTTTGGTGAATTCTACATAAAAAGAGACCGTCTCAGATATAGATCGCTGCATGATAATAAGAGCACCTGAAAGTCATACCAATACTCATAAATTCATAGTTCATGCTAATATTTGTCATCATAAATAATAAAATGCTGTAAGTAGAAGTAATGTGATTCCAAAAGGTGCCGTACGCTTCATTATTACTCTATAAAATGACATTTTTTTACTGACATTTGATATTTTTTGTGTATTTTTATATACAGCATCCATTTCTCAATTCATCTTCCCTGTCTGTAAAATTTCCATCTTACTCATAACAATTTTTACAAATTGTTTCAATCTAATATTTCTATACTCATACCTATCTTTTCTAAAATATTTAAGTCTATTATTTGAAAAAATAGCAATAGAAAAACATAAGAATATTAACGTAAAAAATGCAATACTATATAATATATCTACCCTAGCTATCATATACGTCGTAAATAATATTGAAACTACCACAGCCATTCACTTTTCTAATATATTTGTAATTAAAAGAGCCCAAGTTCTTGATCCATCTCAAATAATTCATATTAATTTTCCTGTACCAACAAGTTCTGTTGTATTATTATCTAATTGTATATATTTATTAAGATATTTGTTATAATTATCAGCAATAGTAAAAGGAAGAGTATTCATCCATCACCACTTTTTTATCGAAAAATTAACAACTTCATATATAGTTATATATAATGTATAGTATATAATAATATCATGAAATCATTCACTATTTCCTATTTCTAGATGGTAGATGACTCTCTCTAAAAAAAGTACATGTATTACTCCATTTATTCACCATAAAAATGCTTGAATAGCATGCTTAAAATATTCTTTCTTTCTCAATTTCATTGGTTCTAAAAACCTCTTTGTAATTTCCAAGAATGTTCTTTCTATATGAATATGTTTCATTACTTTTGCTTCCACTTACTAATTAAATTAAGTGCCTGAACTGGTGTGAGGTTGTTGATATCGATATCTAAAAGTTCTTTTTCAAATCTAGACTGCTCTAGCTCCCTCTCCTCCGAATGAGAGGGTTGGGGTGAGGTTGGGCTGAGACTCTCAATACTCATCTGAGCATGTTCTTGTTCAAGGAGCTTCATCATAAGTTTCGCCTCTGAAATAACCTCTGGAGAGATTCCTGCTAGCTTAGCCACTTCGAGTCCATATGATTTCTTCATTCCTCCTGGGGTAATCTTTCGTAAGAACACTAAGTTATCTTGGTTTTCTCATACCGCCACTGAAAAATTAGAAACTGCTTTGAGTTTCACGGATTCATCAACCAGTTCATGATAATGTGTTGCGAAGAGTGTCTTGGCGTTTATCTTGTCATGATTTTGTTTCAAAATAGCCCAAGCCAGACTCATACCATCGTAGGTAGAAGTTCACCTCCCTACCTCATCAATAATAACAAATGATCTCTCACTTGAGTTGTGAAGTATATTCGCTACCTCTTGCATCTCTACCATAAAAGTAGACTGTCAGCCATAGAGATTATCTGAAGCCCCTACTCGAGAAAATATTTTATCCGTGAGAGGTATTTTAGCTTCTCTGGCTGGAACAAACAATCATATATGTGCCAGCAAAACAATGAGTGCATTTTGACGAAGAAAGGTAGATTTACCACCCATGTTTGGACCAGTAATGACATGAGAATATGATTTTTTATTCATGCTCAGATCATTGCTAATGAAGTCTCTTTGAATCTGTTCTACTACGGGGTGTCTTCCAGCTTGTATATCTATATCGTAGCCACTATGTAATTTTGGACGAGTGTAATTGTTTTGGTTGGCGATATACGCGCCTGATACTCAAAAATCTATAAAGGCTGTTTTTGTGGAGAGATTTTTTATGGTATCAAATTCACTCAGTACCTCTGCTCGTACTTCTTGGAACAGTTCATATTCTCGACTCGCTAGAGTGGATTCTGCCTCGAGAAGATCTTTTTCAAAATCTTTGAGTTCCGCTGTCACAAAACGACTCGCGTTTACCAGTGTTTGCTTATGCACAAAACTATCTGGTACTTTAGAGCTATTTAGCTTTGAAACTTCAATAAAATAGCCAGCTGCTCCGGTATATTTTATTTTTAAATTTGAAATGCTGCTTTGTTCAATAAGTCCGCTTTGGTAGTTAGCTAACCAAGACTTCGCATCTCCGATAATAGATCTATACTTATCTACTTTGGAGTCATAGCCATCACAAATAATACCTCAGCTCATTAAAGAGTTCTGTGCATCTGATTTGATTGATTGTTCGAGTACGTCAACCAACTTTGCTATACTTGCTATATTCATATTTCACTGCTTATTATATGGCTTTAGTATAGTATTTATTTTAGTATTTGCAATTTGCTTTTTGCTCAATTCGCTATATTCTAGGAAGCAATATAGTACATATTTTTACGAATATACATGATTCACGTAGGAAAAGACGATTCCATAATGGATATTGTTTTAAAAATGAACCACTGCCCAGATAAAGAACTCGTACTCGAGTTCGATTTTTGACATCCTATTCTTCACAATTATCTCTCACTCAAAATACTCAAAAACAAGGCCGAACCAAAAAAACTCATTATCACTACCAGTGATGTTTCGTCTAAAAAAATCGGGAAAAAACTTGGTATAAAATATACTATTATCAAAGACCCTAAATTTATAGAAGAAGAGAGTATTTTAAAGCACAATTTCACTTTTTTAGAGTACCTCAAATACGAGCTCAGAAACTATTATAACCAACTCAAAGGAAATATTAAGCAAAATAAGCAAGTAAACTCGCTTATGAAATATAGATATTCTGTATACAACGATAGCTTTGGAGTCAGTATATTTATAGGATGATTTATTATCTCACTGCTGCTATTTATATTTATATTTTATTTTGCGGTAAATAAGACCTATGTATATATCTCTCCCGATATTAAAATAGAAACCAGGTCTTCAAATTTTATATTTAAAACAGCTGAAGATGAATCTATCTTTGACTGAGAAAGTGTAATTCGCCTGACAAAGTATAGTGAAACCATGCGTCTAGAGAAAGAATTTTCGACTACTGGGATTGCTGATAAATCTACTAAAAAAGCAAATGGAACTATCACGCTCTATAACAAGCTAGAAGAAAAAATAGATCTCAAAGCAAATACTAGAGTACGAAGAGAAGACGGTGTAGAATATATTATCACATCTCGAGTCAGCCTTCCTGCTGCAATCAACAGCGATACAGGAACTATAGAGCCTAGCTCAATCACGACAAACATAATAGCTAACAACTATGATGCGTCGGGTCGATTTGTATGAGAGAGATGAAATACTGTTGAGGGAACACTTCTTATACTCCCTGGCCTAGAAGATGAGCTCAAGAGTAAAATATATGCCAAAACACTCTGAGAGATAGAAGGCGGAAGCAACAACTATGAAAGAACCCTGCTCGAACAAGATATAGAAAAAGCTCAAGACATATTAGAAACTCAATTAAAAAATGAGGTTATCAGAAAAGCAAAAGCAGCTATAGAAGAAAACAATAGTATAAATAATACTCAGCTGGACATACTCGGAGTTAATAATGCTATAGAGTACTCTGATGCAGAAATACAACTACCCGTATGAATACAGCCATGAGATCAGATTGAAAACTTTCGTCTGAGTGGAAACATATCGGTTGATCTCTATCTCTATGATAAGCAGCTCGTTATCAATAAACTCAAAAAAACTGTTAATGATGGAATACTCGACTGAGTGGAAGAACTCATTATGATAGATAAAGATTCGCTGAGGGTATCCAATGTAATATACTCTCTGAGTAGTTCTGTCGAGATAAAGGCTACCTCTGAAGTAGAAATACTCCTACGTCATAATTTTTTGAATCCAGAAGATGTATTTGTTCAAAAACTCAAAGATAAAATAATAGGACTCGGGACTCGTGAAGCTGAGACTATACTACGAAATACTGAAAAAATAGAAGATGCTCGTGTACTCAATAGACCATTTTTTATATCAAAGATTGTAAATATTCCTGCTAATATTATCTTTAAGATTGACGAGAACTAGGGCATTCAAAGATATAGCCTTCTCACCGAATAGTCTGCACCCATGACTCTAATCAAAAGTCTTGAAGTTGTTTTTTTAGTCGAAACACTTTAATACGTAGATTTTTTTCTGTTACAGCTTCAACATCTCACCATATTTTTTCCGCTAAAAATACTTGCGTCAACAGTTTTTCTCGGTTAATAAGAAACAATGATAATAAATATTTATTTGATCGACCTAGCTTGAGCAATTGATCTCAAAAATAAAATTCATGTTTCTGAGGAAAATATCTCAATCAGTAGTAATTGAGTTCTTTTTGGTAGCTATAATATTCAGCAAATACATAGTTTTGTAGCCAGCGCTGGGCTCGTATCTGCAGCTCTTTAATGCGAAAGGGTTTCACCATATAGTCATGTGCCCCCAGTGAAAAAGCTCGTTCTAAAAAAGCACAATCAGAAATACTACTTATGATAATAATAGGAATAGTGGCATGTTTCTTTCGAAGATGTTCTAAAATCTGCATTCACGATTTGGACATATCTTCTCACAACATAATATCGAGTATAATGATATCATATATACCCAGATTTGTCTCATGGAGAAAATCATTATAACTATAGAGTCGACGTACTTTGTTGGTAATAGTTTTTTTGAGAAAAGCTTCCTGTATTTTTGTACTTAAATACAGGTCATCTTCGACAATGAGAACATTCATAATTTACAAAATAATTGTAAATTTTGCTCCGGTTAGTTTGTCTGAAATAGAACTTTTTATAGTACCTCCATGTAATTCTACAATCTTTTTACATAAATATAGCCCCATACCTAAGCCTGAAGATTCATGATTTCATGTCTGATATTTATCAAATACATTCGCACTATCTATATCGGCGAATCCTTTTCCATTATCTTCTATAGCAACGTATATATTATTGCCTGTCTTAGCTAAAATAATACGTATTTTTCACTTACGTTTGGGGATAAATTTGAGTGCATTCCCCATAAGATTCTGGATCACTTGCCGAAACTGTACTTCATCAATATCAACAGATCAAACATCTTGAATATGTTTTTCAAATACTACATGTGAATTATTTGTTTCTAGTACAGATATCTCACTCATCAAGAACTCATTCAATAGCACCCTATTTTTATACAGTTTTGTCTTCCCGAGCTCAAGTTTTTCGGTCGTAAATATTTTTTTAGATAAATCAGATACTTTTTGCAGTTCACCCGATAGTACGTCTATATCTTCTTTGAATTCTCTGGGAAGGAGTTTTTTATCAATAGCCTCATTAATTTTTTCTTGCAAATCATAGCAAAGGAAAATAGTATTGGTAATAGGATTTCTTATTTCATGACCGACATAGGCAATAAACTCTTTGAGTCTATTGATTAAATTATTATATTCGATAGTTTTTTCATCTACTTTTTTATCGAGTGTCAGATTTAGATCATAGATCTTGGCAAATATATTTATATAGGTGAGATGTCATGTCAAAAACGAGGCAAACTCTTGCAGTAATTCAATCTCAGTGGACCTATAATAGTCATTGAAGGGTTTCTTTCATATGCTCAACAATCCCAATATTTCACCTTTTTGTTTATACATGGGTATATAGAGCATCATATCAGGGTTGAGTTGGCTCAGGATTTCTTTTTTTGAAAATTTATTTTTATTTTCTTCTATAAATACAACATCGTTCAAGAAAAAATTATTCACTCCATCATGACGGAAGTATTGAACCAATTCCGTTATATTTTCCAAGTCATCTCCCACTATAATACCTGTATTTTTTATATTGGTCTTTCTCAGAAATTCAGTTTGTAGAAAATTGTCTAACTTAACATTAGTTTGAAGAAAAGGAATCTTATTTTTCATTCACGTGAGTTGTTGCTGGAGCACGAAAGAACTATCATAATAAAGCTTAAATTGATGCTGAAGGTATCTATGTGTAGCATAAAATGCTATATTTCAAATAATAATATCTCACCATGAAATAGTATGATTAATACTCCAAAATATTAAAAAACCAGGATCCATCAGTATCAAAAGTTTCTTGAGCGTCAGTATAATAACAACAGACAATACGGCTGAAAACAAGAATACAACAATTCTTCATACCCCAAAAGATATTTTCCTAAATCGATACCTATGCATCGAATAGAATAATCATAATAAAAAAGGAATGAAAAACATTATCTGCTCTCTCTGCATGACCCAGATATCCATCGCTGGCAAGATAGATAAAAAAATTATTTGAAACAGCATGGTAACAAAATAACCAAAAGCGATATAGTTATAACGTATTTTATAAATACCTTGTAATGTTCGTCTCTTATAGATTATAATCCCTATTAATAGTACTAAACTGAGTAAATGAAGTATTTCTAGAAGTATGTACCAACTTCCTAATGTTTCATATGATTCGCCGTTTATACTATTATACTCTATCCCTGATATTATCTTATCTGTACCCATGATTATAGTAAATACCGTGGTCAAAAATACTATAAATCATACATGAAAGTATTTATAATGCTTCTTTTGTCTCGCATCATACATTCCATAAAAATAGAAGAATGCCAACATAGAATACAGAATCAAAAATCATAAACCATAGAGTACCTTTACTCTGTATATATCTATATGTGAATCTAGCTTAAAGAAAAATAGAAGCATATATAGTAGAATCCACAAAAACAAAAAGACTATACCCGCAACAAGGTATTTTTCATATGAATGTCGTATTTTATTTTTGGTTATAAGCAAGAAAATATAGCCTAACAGAAAAAGGACCGTTACATATACAACAAGTAAAATAGACATATACCTTAAATTATGACTCTAATATATTTAGATATCATACTATGTAATTTTTACGCATTCACAACACTTTTTATAGCGGCTGCATGTTGTTTAAAAAAAGAAAATGATGAATCTCATAAATTACGTAAAGTTGTTTCTATAGCATTAGGATGAGGCATAATATCAGTAGGGAAATTCATATTAATAGAGTTTTCTTGAAGATGATCTGTAATATGTAAACGTTGTCCTCATATGATACGATGCATACCGTGTACTTTATTTCCTATAATCGAATCATAGATTCAAGTAATATTTGGTTGATATTGAGATATGTCTTGGCATATTGTTTTCAAGAGGTGGTACAAGAGAGTCATCGATACGCATCACTGCTCTGC
>Ga0208544_10002066_pt1 | contig 13393 bp, 22 predicted proteins | sample DEB08_DNA_9_FD_184526 | JGI IMG/M metagenome (GOLD analysis project Ga0208544, IMG submission 184526) | Aqueous microbial communities from the Delaware River and Bay under freshwater to marine salinity gradient to study organic matter... | ecosystem: Environmental > Aquatic > Marine > Coastal ...
CCCCAAAACCCCAAAACCCCAAAACCCCAAAACCCCAAAACCCCGTCTGTATATATTGGGTTTGAATATGGAAAGTTTGGTAGAAGAGAATGGGAATGATGTAGATAGGCGCTTGAGAAATATAATTTATGTAGTGGCTGCCATCACAGAACACAAAGCAAATAAAACACTTTTCTCTAACTGTTGTTCTAAACATTTGAGATATCAAAGGCCGAGGCATCGGCAGGAGTAGGGTCAGAAGCTGGTAGAAGAGGCAAGTAGACTAGGTGTAGCCGTGTGTTGATCTTGAGGAGTACGGCGATCGATAGTGAGAGAGAAAGTTAGTTATTTTGTTGTAGAGGGCATTCTTATATTGACTTGTTTCATGTTTATTCGTTCAAAAGAGAGCTAGGCTAGTGGAATTTGGTTTATCGGTCTGTATTTGCTCCGGATCGGTTGGTCTAGGCGTGTCAGTCAACCCCTATGGGTTTAGCAGTCAGCTTGAAAACTTGCGCCATTCTGCACGCCACTGTCTGCTCTTTTCTAGGGTCGTCACCCTAAGTAAACTTCAAATAAATCTCCTTTTGGTGTGTTGTCTCAATTCAAAGTCTTGTTCCTTAGTCGGGAGAAAATGATCCTAACGCATTTGGAATTTTTTACTTTATCTTCGCGGTCAAATCGTTACCTGTTCTATTCTTTTCTTTTCGAGCCGTTCATCGCATTTTGCCTTGCTGTGTCTGGTTTCATGGTTCAACGGACCTTCGCATAGACTAGTGGTGGAAAAAAGCTCTTATGCCCTAAGCAGAAAGCGTAGCTTTTGGAAATAGAAACGCATCTTGTCGTGTATATACTTACCTTAGAAAAAGCTAAACAATACAAGCTCGCGTTTGGTAGACAGAACCGGCTTTAATTTTCTTTTGACGTGCCAACAGCCAAGCCTGCACTTGCTGATTAGTTTGGAAATCGCTACATGCAGAGGCTGTAGTTGGTGGCCGATGAGATCGAAGCGTGGTAAAGTCCAACAAATCGAAATGAGTAACGTGTCTCTACAACAGAAGAGCAATGGACTTTGCTGCAAACACAACTTTAAATAATAATCTGCTCTTACCGGTGCTTTCCTCAGACTATGAGCCAAAATGCCGCTTTATTTCACATCAGAAGCAGCCTTCTGTTCCTATAATCAAATAATCGTGACAGAAAGTGTGCAGCTTGATCAAGGTTCATATTATTTGACGTTCCCATATTTGGACTATGGGAGTTAAGATCTCAAAATGGCAAAATTTAGAAACAAACATGGCAGAAATCAAAATGAAAGACCTAACGAGGATTCAACGATCAAGCCATGCGCTATCTCTTCTTAATAAGCAGTTTGCATGCGTTCAGAACACAGACAGACACCTAAGCTTGAAAGAGGGCACGCCTGGCTTGCACATGCATGCCATTTGTAAGTATAATTCGATCAACTCATTTCGAAGTTTCTTTCATGTCCTAATTCATTCTGAAGGTGCGGGCCACGCAAAAGTGGTCACTTGGTCTTTTCTTGACCTAACAGGATTTTTTTTAGAAAAATTGCTAACTCGGAAGAAGAATAGAGTTTCTGTGCCAGAGATTGACCCGAGGAGGAGAAGTTACCCGACAGCGACACTTTGGGCAGAAACAACGCAAGACTTAAGCAAAGTGGGGACATTTTAGGGCAAAAGAGTCACAAAAAGAACCAATTTTGAGAAATGACGCCATTTTATTGCATCAAAAAACATGGACGGAAAAGAAAAGGTTCAGGAAATCGAGAGAAATTATATTTAAACATACTCAAAACCTTCCTCGGCAGCTAAAACCAACACACAAGGGAGCATAGAGGCAGCGCGAACTCTATGGGCTCGTCTTAGAAGACTGGAAGACTTCAAGTGCTTAACAACGGTACGTTTTCTCCATATTAAGAGCAGTTTTGCTTAATTTGAGATGCAGTTGATTTTGATTGAAAAAGTTGGTTATTCAATTTTTGCATAATTTTTGAATTTTGTAACTGCTTTTCGCCTATTTTGCAACTGCTCTAACTCGCCTTAAAATAGATCAATCTCTTAATTTATTTGCAGCCAACTACTATCATCCACTAAGGATTACCTGCAACAACTTTCCAAATTCTTCAAAGCGATAACAAGCGAAAAAATGAGCTAAGATTAATGCTCGCATCTGATTGGCTAATCTAATTTTTCCCAACATATATAAGGGCGCTCACTTAGAAAAGTTATAATTAAATTTAAAAAGTACAAATATCACTCATCTAATGACTGATTCAGTACCAGCAACGACGGCCAAGACACAGACCACCCGGTAGGTGTCTTGGGTCTCCGGCGATACTACCATAGAGGTGATGCCCCCCAATGTGATCGATGATTACAAGACGGCCGTTACCTTCAAGGACTTTGAACGCTACCACAACAAGGTAGACTGGCAATGCATGCCCGATCCTAACACTGCCACGTTGTGTCAGTCGACAGAGCCTGGCGCCGACAAGGCAGTCTGGCAGCACAAGCCCCAGCAGCCAAGCATGGAAATTATCCCCTACTCAATGTTGAACCTTGTCAAATGCAAGGCAGAAAATTCCGCTAGTGGCGCTGCCGGTGATGGCGACACAAAGAAGTGGATGCCTGTTTTCCCAAAGAGCAGAGGTATGGGAGGCCTTGTAGTCAAGGCTGCATGGGCACCTTTCGTGACGAACACTGATGATGGTTACCAGCCAAATATTGTTGTCTACGACGATCAAGCAACTGCTACAGGAGCAGGTGGAGACCCCTAAGCCATCTTAAAAGCAACAACCGGAAACGCTTGGTGTCACGCCAGATTCATGAAGGGCTACCAATATTTCCCCAGACAGAAGGTTTGCTTGAAACTTCTCGTTACCGACGCCATTACTGCAAGTAACATTGCATTCGTCCAAAGTGCCTACGACGACGGTGAGGACATCGACTACGGCGAGACGGGTTAGATGATCCCCAATTTCTTCACCTAGTGGGAAGAAAATTCATCAACGTACAACCAGTACATCTTCTAGGACGAAAGTTAAGATCTTGCTGTTTCTGCACAAGAAGCATACAATGCTCTCAACTCTAGTGTCGGTAAAGGTAACGCTGCTATTTTGACACACAGAACACAGGCCAACTACATGTACAAAAATGTTGGTGCTAAATCTGACTTAACTTCAAAATCCACAGAGGTCACAAAACACGTCTGGCCCACGTGGTTCGTTTGGGCAGATGGGGCTAATACTGACGCCTCACCGATAGTCGCCTTATTCAACAACGTGACCGCTGATGACGGAGCCTACGACGTGGTTGGCGTATACGACACCACGACTGGCAACCGTGTTTCTGGTCAAGGTCCTTAGCACTCCTACCTCTGGCAGGAAGGCTACAAATACAGACCTGGCACCCTCGTTACCGACATCTAGATGCTCTACAAGTGCAAGCCCCTTACTGATGGTGGTGACAAGTGCTCTGACGTGAGACCATCCGGCCTTGACTCTAGCAGTGTATGGGAGCCGCTTAATGTCGCCATGACCCAGCTTCCTTACTCCGAACAACGATTCCAGCTTTTCAAATTCATACTGCCGCCGAATATTGCCACCAAAACCAAGTACGACGCTGGCTGGGGTAGTGCATTCTTGAACGGTGAACCTTGGTTCAGTATTAGTTCGTCGTACGGAACATAACATGCTGACTACATTGTACATCCTTTGACTGGTCAGACTATTGATTCTTACGATAATGTTACAAAGAGTACTTAGTATGGAATGTCCGACTAGGTACCAGCCCATGACCCCATCTTCTGGTCCCCGTTCTACTCTTTGCACATGAGATCAACGGGAACATCAAAAACCGACGCTCAAAGAAGCTCTCGCCACGTCAACTGGTCCGAGTACACCCACACTAACACTAAGGTCAAAATCGACGATTACACCTAGTTCAACTCTTGGGCTCAAGATGAGTACAGAGACCATTTGACTATCCATGACGATAAGGTGTGGACCTGTGAAGCTTCACGTTCTTGGGACTGTCAAGACATTCCTCCTGGCTCTATGTCCTCAGAAGCCAATGCGATTTGGAGAGAGACACAAACCAAAACTAGCCGCTATGCTTTCACCCACTTTGCGATCTCCTGGGAGATGGGCTATCTGTTCTACCCCGGGCAGTTGGCTACTTAGGACGACGGTGTTTTCAGATGCCGCGACTGGCCCGTCTCAGAAGGTTGCTCGTCGTACTAACCTTCAACCTCCGCTCCTGGAAACATGGTTTGGGAGTCAACCAATATTCTCAAGGCAGAGACCACCTAGACCACCTAGGCAGCTTGGGATACCAAGTGGAACGTGGCAGATACCACCAATGCGCAACCAGGTGCGATTCAACCACAAGCATGGAGTGCCATTACTACCTTCTAGGCATTCGACCCCACTTTCGCTAGTGGTGCCACAGATTAAATTCCTACCGCCCTGAAGTCAGATAAAGTTAAGGCTACCAACACCGCTTTCGAAGCAGCTAATAGAATCTTCCACGATGGATCCTACTTCAACATCATCAAAGCGTCAACTGCCACAATCCCCCACCAATACATCCTTCAATGCCGTGATTGGGAGGACCACATCAACAATGACCAGTTCTTCAAGCTCGGTTCCTACGCCTGTGCTGACAAGCAAATCGCTAGTTACGACAAAGGACCCGTCTACGAACCGACACTCATGATTCGTGCTTTCGAGTGCATCAGCGAGTACTGCTCATACCATGAGCCTAACTTCACCGAAACACACGACACCTACTGGCGCATGTCCCGTGCCAAGGCTTAAGTCGTGCCTGAGACCAAAGAAATTGAGACCCGCCAATGTGCCGAGTGGCGCATCAATCACCCTTATATGAGCGGTGATTACGTCTGCAATGACAACATGGTGTGGATGTGTTTACCAGGCAAAGACGACTTGTCCTCAACAGATGAGAATGATGTCTACCTGAAAGACTACTTCACCTACAAGCAACAGCACCTGACACAAGGTTGCAGAAACATCAAGCCTAGCTGGTTCACCAACTTGGCTTATGTCAAATGGGTTCCTGTCAAGTACTGGCCTGAAAAGGTTGAGTACACGGAGCCACAGTTCTAGGAGTGTGTCGACCACAGCACATGGGGTATTTCTCACAAATTCTAAATTGATGAGCCCGATGCATCACCCTCCTTCTTTTCGAGAGATGGCAACGACGTTCTGTACCCGTACCAGACTGGTGAATTTGCCTGTTCGCATGGTATGGTCTACGAATGCAACAACCATTATGGTTGCAACTCCGATAAATATTCAGACATCGCTGAGTAAGCAAAATGGGGCAGTGATTGGGGCGAAGGCGATGAGTACTGGTTGCCCGACCACAGATTTGCCTGGAAGCTCACTCGTTACTTACCTAAGTATATCACCCCATCAGAGAAAGCTGCAAAAGAAGGAAGACCTGAGAAAGAATGCACCTATTACAGGGTGAATGATGAAGTCAGAGCGTATTACGACAGAACCGGAGACAACGTCCTCGTCCAGAATGACCAAAGTTTCAACCCTGACAATTTCCGTCACGTCCCAGGAGATACTGTTTGTGTTTACGACGAATGGACAGGAGCTTTCAATGTCTGGGAATGCCCCCCTGCTCCTGCTGGTAACTGGTGTTGCACGGTCTCAGATCTTGATCCCGCCACTACCGCTAGTGAAAACACATGGGCATACGGTTCGGCGTCTTCCACTGCAGCTGTCAACAGTCCTGCAGAGATTAAATACAGACCTTGTCAAGTAACTCGCTTCACGGAAGAGAATGAGCATGTTGACACGATTAGCATTGGTCCTGCTCGCGATGTCGATTAAAACGACGAAAACGACGAGGCCGATGCAATATCAGCAACTGTTACGGGAATTGCAAACAGAGACCCCCTCCACCAAAACTGGGTTGACATCACCAAAAAGGTTCAACCCCTCGTATCTCGTTACCAAGAATTCGTTACGCAGGATGAGAACGAAGGCTTCAAGAACATGCACTAGGAGTATGTGAATGACGAGTTGTTCAGAGATTGCTACGAGTGGCGTCGAGTTACTGGCAGACAGCAGACTGATCCTCGTTACGTGCCCCACGCGTTCGAGTTCGGTGAGTATGCTTGCCAACATTTCCGCCTCTACGAGTGCTTGCAGCCTGAACTCTGCACCAAGACCGAACCCGTTTCTGATGATGGCGCGATCTGGAAGATAACCCCGTTCTTCTCTCTCTACGACGAACGAACCATTGATGTCGTCAAAGATCCCGCAGAAGAAACAATTATTGTCGCTGAATAAGCTGCTAATGCGGCTCACATCACCGTTTCGGAAGATTCTCCTGACTTCAAGCAACACCGTGGTGCCGACTGTGACCCTCAGTACTGCTACTACTGGGAAGCTAACGTCGCCTGGTTGCCTGGATCCTACTCTTGCGATGCTTCCAACTAGCTTTGGAAGTGCAATGATAGACAGGACATTGCTGCTTAATGCACAATCACCGCTCCAGTCTATGACTCTCCTGACACAAAGGATGAGATCCTTGTGTGGTAGCGCATCGAAAAGCCTAGCTTGCCGGCTGTTGCTCCCAAACAGATCGTGAAAGATTGCACGATTCTTGACACCACTGACTCGAACCAGAAGTACTTCTTCTAGGTTGGAAGCCTTGCGTGCCAAAAGTCCACCGCAACTGGTGTAACCAACCGCGTCTGGATGTGCTTGAACGAGAAGAGGTGCAACAACTAGTTGGCTAACGCTAATACGGACAATGTCCCATGGCGCGATGATCTCATCTCTAAGACAACGAACGTTGGACTTACCAATACTGATGATGTAGATGGAGTTGAACCTGCATGGAAACTGACCAACTACATTGCCAACCCTAAAGCAGCTGAAACCCTTTCGTGCATGACCTTGACGGCTTGGAACTTCAGCTGGAAATTCCTGATGGATGACTGCGTGAAGACGTCCGATTTGGTCAAGGATGTTCATACTTCTGCAACCGATGTGTTGTGGAAGTGCAAACGCCCTGAGTTATGCGCTCTCATCAACCCAACCATTCCTATGTTCGGTGACTCCTTCTTGGATGCCGAGCAGACCCTTCTTAAGCGCTATGGTACTGGTGTTTGGGAGCCTGTCGAAAATCACGACACTACCAAAGTAACTACTTTAGCCGTTCCTACTATCACCTCGGTTGCTTCGTGCTTCCGTGGAGATTCTTTCCCTCCCAATGAACCTTTCAAAACTGGGGACAAGGTGTGCATCCAGCCCACCGCTTATGGTCCTTACAGATTTGATCAGGATTGGAACACCTTGACAACAACTACTAATACTGCTGAAACCTACGCTGTAGAAGGCAATGAATTCTAGTTCAAATGGGAATCTTCAGTGGCCTAGAGCTCTAGAACTGATGAAGCCGGTTTCAAGAGAGTCTTCTAATGCGTTGGTGGTGACCTCTGCAACGAAATTTACCCTCTTGAGGACTTGTACAGACACGAGATGAATGTGCAGACCGGCATGCTCGAGTGGGTCGGGTATGACTTGAGCTTCAGAACCATTGAAGAGCATGAAATGACCGAAGCTGAGCTTGTTCTCACCAGAGACAAGTCCGAGACTGTATGGAAGCTCACTCGTGAGGAATTCCCTCTTTTCACTACGGAAAGAACAGCTTGGGTCGACGAGTACAACTTGATTGAGACAGCTGCTGTCAACAATCTGTACAACTACGACTACACTAACTTCATCGATTTGGATAGCAACTAACAGACAAATGAGGTCACTCAGATGACTCAACCTATCTCTAACGTTGCCGTTGATAGTGTCACTGGAGATAGAATCTTCCACGACAAGCCTAACTGGTTCCCCAAGTATGAGCGTAATGTCTACGAGTATGACTCGTCCTCGCTCTACAGTTATGGTCAATTTGTCGTTTCCCCTACCTCCGATTGGTTAACTCCTAACGACGAGCACAAAAGTGGAAACACGATTGTCTGGATGTGCATCAACCCTACCCTGTGCTCCAACAAATCTCCTGGCGCGTACTTCAAGGCTGATAAAAAGTCTTACGTTCCTGATGAATACAAAGACATGACGGATGCTGAGAAAGACACCTTGGGTTTGACAGTCAACTTCAGAGATTCCGCTTATGTAGCTAAAACACAAATTAAGTGGCTCACCGACGTTTGGGAGCGTCGTGACTAAGAAACTCCTGCATCTCCCTACTTGGAGTCAAGCACCCTTAAAAACGTGCCAAAGAAGTCCTACTCTTGGAATGGACCTTATGGAAAGCTTGAAGACAACCAGTCTGGTTATCTCAAGCACTACAACTTTGTGAAGGGAGATCATGTTTGCTATTCTCCCGACCCTGATGGTGGTATCAAGGAGCGTGTCTATGAATGCGTCCACGCCACTGAATGCAAAGAATTCCAACCCTCTGATTTGAGAATTGATGAATACTTCATTGATTTGTTCGATTCGGATGGAGATGCCTCTACTTTTACCAACGCAATGGTAATGCACACCAAAAACACCATGTGGGCAAAGAACACCCCTTTGCTCAACCGTGGAAACCCTTGGAAACTGACTTCTTATACTTGTGATAAGGAGCCGGTTACTTTCTAGGCGTCTCCCCACTAATACAACAAGTATTACTTGCCTGGTGACATGATTGTTACGACCTCCACCAGCCCAACTTCAGTCTATGCTTGCATTGCCGAGTGTAATCAAATGTCAGTATCTGAGATTATCGACGATGCTGTGTTTTCCGCCACCGCGGACAATCAATTACAATGGAAGAAGGTTACAGGAAACTACAACATTGAAATTGTTGATGCTGAAGATTGGCCTGTGATTAACTGCACCCCTCTTGGTGTCAAGTACTATCCATCTCCCAACTTCTACCCTCCAAATGTCGAAGCTGGCACCCCTGGCGGCTACGCTTGTTACGGCAACAACTTTGTCTTCGAGTGTATTCACGAAACCTGCAATCACCCAGACAGATGGACTGATTGGAAAACAGACGCAGATACTGTTTCTACTACCAATGCTTACAACCATCTTAAGAAATCTCTGTTCTACTACGAATCTGAAGGTTCTGTTGGTTAAGACCCTGATTTCGTTGCTGACGATTGGGAAGCGAAAAATTACAGAAATCAATACAAAATCAAGGACACCAACCAGCTTGCATGGAGATAGATCCGAGCGACGTCTCCTACTCAAGACATTGTCCCAACTGAAGACTGTACTCCTTGGTAGAGAGGTAGAGTCTACGTGACGTGGGATTTGGTTTGTTCGAGAACTCAAGTCTATCGGTGCAAGGACAAGACGTTGTGTCATGTTCAGGATCCTCGTCTTGACACCGAAAACGATGCTTGGGTTAAGAGGGATTCCATTCCTAGACTCAACAACATCAAGACTCAACCAACTATTGACTGCATTGAGTGGGATTCTGAGAGAGCTGCTGGTGACTACTCTCAAGATATGTTCAACCGTGGCGTCCAATCCGAAGTTTGGTTCTCTAAGTTCAGAGAAAGTTTGACTCCTCTGTTCAAATCCAAGTTCTAATAGAAAACCGCCGCAGATGTTGCATCTGTTAAGGTGTTTGCTTAGAACTCGTTCTGGGATAATGGTGGTACACCTGTAGTTACTGTCCAAGATGGCCTAGTAAACCAGCTACACCTCTAAGAAGACAGCAAGGTAAAAGTTTCCGATGTCAAGGCGTTGTACTTGAAAGACGGAGATTATGTTTGCATGTAAGGATTCGTCTACAAATACCGTCAGGACTTGTTGCAGAAAGCGTCAGCCTTTACGGCTGGTGTCACTGTCGGCAACTAACTCTACGGAATCTACAACACTCGTACTGGGTTCGGAGCTCATAATGACAATTTCCCTGCCGTCGCAGAATTTGCGGCCACCTGGGAAATCCAGCGAGCCTACCCTAACCCTCTCGTCGAAGAGCGCCGAGTTCTTCCTGATGTCAACTGCACCTTCTGGGAACCTTACCGTCCCTACCTCAAGGGTGACATTGTTTGTAGGTTCGTCGAACCCCATTACGCTGCCGTTAATGTTGGTTACGACTACACCTTGGTCGCTCACATGTGTAGAACAGAGGATATGATTAACACTAATCATTTCCACAACAAGAGAGACGCTCAGAGCAGAGCTATTGACCCTACTTGGTCTGCAACTACTGCCCTAACGGTAGATTCTCAAAGAAATGGTCTTTGCTCTGGACCTGTATGGGAGCACCGTTATTCTTCCGACACTTGGGGGACTGATAAAAACACCTTTGATATTGATAGAACCAATAAGAGAAGTGCCACCGGAAAGTTCAATATCGAAGTTTACGGTGTCTCTGAGTACTGGATCCCCATTCAGGCGAACCCTATCTTAACTACTGATAGAGTTTTCCAACACTTCCAGACGTGCATCCACCCTCTCAACTTCTGGGATGATGACAGGAGACGTCTCATTGGAAATGAAGACCATCTTGCTCAAGACCATGACAATTACCCTACTCAGTACAACCTCCCCATGAACGTCTGGTAGACCACTGCTTACGACTCAGCAGGTGTTGCAAGCGCCGGAACATCCACTACCAGTTCTGCCGCCGACACCGAGAAATGCTTTGCTTCTCAGTCTCGAATGTACAGAATGGACTAGAGGCAGTACTCTCAAGTTCCAAACTGGGACAAGTATTGTTAAGCAACGGATTTATTAGATTACACCGTCAAATACGCACTCAATGCGCTCCCCAAATTCATCAAGCCATTCAGAAACACTTTCAATGGCGACGATGTCCCTCAACTCTGCTCTTGGGGCAGAGTCTACGCTTGCACCAGCAACAGAGACTGCAACATTGCTAGAGCAGGCTCTGCATCACCTACAGATGCTGAAACGGTGTGGGTTGCATCCTCTTACGCCGGATGGCTAGATTCAACCAATGATGCACTTTTGAAGCAAACTACCGAGCAAAACAACTACGACCCTAGTTTTGTGCTCACCAGATACTACCCCTTCTATCAGAGAACAAACAAGATGATCATTAGTGCTACCGCTAACTTCAACAATGAAGATGAAAGTGGTGCTGCTTACTTCAGTTAGGTGGACGGAGAGAAGACCAACAACTACTTGACTGTCGAGGCGCAAACCGATGATACTACCGCACCGGCCGTCAAATTGACCATCCCCTAAGTGAAGACTCGGTTTGAAGTCGATGCAACTACTGCTACTAATGCCTTTGCTGATTCGGTTTACTAGGTGCTCATGTTTGCAGACGAAAAACTGTAAGCAATTGAGTAGGGTGCTACAACAGTTAGTGCCGCGGTTACAGGTAGGAGTGATGAGGGAGGTACTGCTATTACCGGTACTATGGCAAAAACCTTCTCGGATTCCACCCCTCTAGTGATCGTCGACTTGACTACTACTGGCACACACAAAACCGGCTACGACTACATCTTTGTGTCCGTAGTGGAGTCTAATTGCATCGTAACAGCCACCAGTACTGCTTCTCACGATAGATGCTATGCTCGGTATGGTGAACCTGTGTGGTTCAGAACTAAACCTGGCATGGTCAATGGGGTAGATCAAAAGGACGTCGAAGTGGATTCGTTTGGTGTAGCTAATACGTATCCTCCTTACGTGACCACCGAATGGTTAGCTCCTTCTTCTGTCACAACTGGCTCAGTTACACTATTCTGGGACAAACATGTGGGTGCCCCAGCGAAGAAGTACAAAGTTATCTACAAAACGTAAGACGCTGGTAAAATGAAGGCCGATGCATCAGCTACTGACGTTTGGCTCGCTACGGCCCTTGCACTTGCTTCTTGGACTAACACAGTAGAACAGGCAGATGCTGCCATCATTGCCTTGGACAAACCTTACGTAACAATTACAGGTTTGGATCCCAATAAGGAAATTGCGTACTACGTCAGACCTGTTCTCGATGACGGCGCAGGTGGAGATCTCGAAGGTAAAGTAGAAGCATAAACCAGTGCTATAGTCGAACTTTACAGACTTCAACCTAGGACACCTCCCGCTCCAGTCTGTGTAGGCGCTCTAGATGCTGCCACTGTTGAAATGCAGGCGGTGCAAGTAACAGTTTCCTCTACCGCTGAAATTGATGCTACGGCTACTTCTTCAGTTCTCGGGAAAGGCTATCACCTGGGCAGAAGAGAGCTAGGAGTGGCGAATGACGATAAAGGTTTCTTTGAGCTAGTTCACGACACAGCCCCAACCATTGAATGGAAGAACCTCTACCAATATGGCAATCCAGAAATGCTTCCTTAAGCAGCATGGGAATCACTCACTACTCTCGATTCTGCTGCCACTCCGACTGTCGGCACACCTGACGCTAGGAAGATTAACAATAAGGCGGGTACCAACACTGCTGCGACTACATTTGCTGTTAGAAGCGACAGTGAACTGTTCATGTACAGAGCCGAAATGCCTGAGATTACCTATGCGGTCGCCGGCACAGTATGGAATGCTTCGGTAATTCCCGCCTTGAAGTCTTACAACACCTACACAACCTGGTGTAGACTCAAGTCGAAGGTCGTCGCCTGAGTTCCCCCGACTCATCCTAGCTCTTTGATTACGTCGACCCAAACAAAGTTTCCACTGTCTTTATATCTTCGAACCTCTTTGCTTGCAAGGAATGGTAGAAAGACAATGTGACTTTCTTGGAGAGACTTGCTCATTGAGCACCCTCCACTGACTCTGATTCGTCGTGCAAACGTGCTAACAGCTTACGGATCGCATGATCCTCGACCTCCAACTATCTCAAGCTTACCCGCACCGATGCTCGATGATCTTAGTTACGAATGACTCCATTTCCTAACGCATGCTAGACAAAATGTCCATCTTATGACACAAGCAGGGGAATCAAAACCCTCGACCTCCTTCAACGCCTAGCCTGTGTTTAAGACAGCATTCTTGTCTATTATTGCCTTAGTAATGGATGTCAAATCAAGATTACTCTAAAACCATAAATACAAACTACCTCTTCTTTCTTTTCTATACCATCCTCCTTCCTACTACACATCCCAATACATACTTTTAAACAACAAACCTTGCATCTCTAACTCATCGCAACACACATTTTATTTGGAATTGTACCGATTGCTTGTCTGAGTACTGCGGTTCGATACTCTTATTCCAGCTCATTAATTCCTTCCTCAAACTTGAAAACTAATTCGCAACACACTTTTATTCAAAAGAAGCTCTTACTTTTCCAATACACATTTAAACAATTAGAACCTCACTTCTATCGCACATTCTTCAATCAACTTCAACAAAAATAATCATTCGGTACCAGCCATGGGGTTTTGGGGTTTTGGGGTTTTGGGGTTTTGGGGTTTTGGGGTTTTGGGG
>Ga0208544_10002067_pt1 | contig 13387 bp, 13 predicted proteins | sample DEB08_DNA_9_FD_184526 | JGI IMG/M metagenome (GOLD analysis project Ga0208544, IMG submission 184526) | Aqueous microbial communities from the Delaware River and Bay under freshwater to marine salinity gradient to study organic matter... | ecosystem: Environmental > Aquatic > Marine > Coastal ...
AAACATCTCGTATCTTCCGCATCGGCAATCTCTTCATCGGGCTTCCCTCAAAGCTAAAAAGCCAGACGGTAGCCAGTTACAGATTGCCTCGCAGCATCACATCACAGGGTGGCCGGATGCTCCGGAACCAGTGGCCGGATAAAATCGGAATGGGTGGCCGGATACTTTCGGAATCACTGGCCGGATCACCCCGGAATACGCACCGGGGGCGGCTTCTGCCCACATGGGCCGTTTCTGCATTGAATTCACGGACCCAGTCCGGCGCGGGGACCTTGTCTACCTTCTTTGCAGCTTGGTTCAGCTTCTTTGGTTCTGCGACCGGCTCTTTTGACTGCGCGAGCTGCTCGTTCGTTTCGGATACCAAGCGGGTCAACGCCTTTTCAAGTGTTCTATCAACGGGTGTCAGCAAAAACGGGGCGTTGGGGCGGTTCGTCGGCTGGATCATGGTTATCCACTCGGCGACTGACTGCAAACGGTGCTTGGGCAAGACGCTCATTGCCTTGTCAATTGCTTTTAGAAATTCGGGTGCATACCCTTCAAATCGCCCGGCAAGCGGCTCGCACGGATCTGCGTTCCCACCGGCGACCTCGGCCATACGTGTCTGGCTGTTGGACGGAGCTGCGCCGCTGATGAGGTGATAGAAGCTGGCACCAAGCGCATATAGGTCGCTGCTTGGCGTCTGTTTTCCTCCGGCAAAGTAGAATTCTTGTGGCGAATACCCGTCTTTGACGATCAAAACGGCGGACAAAGCGCGCGTTTCGCGGCTCGCCTCTTCGCGCGCGGCACCAAAGTCAATCAGAACAGGGCTTCCCCATTTATCCAGCAAAATGTTGTCCGGGGAAATGTCACGATGCAGCAAGTCGCGTTCATGGACCATCTTAACCGCGTCCAGCACCTTGATCAAGACATCATGGATTTGCAGCGGCGTTAGTGCCTTGCTCTCATCATTGATGATGTCGAGCATGTCCTGTCCGTCGATCAAATCCAGCACCATGTAGGCTGTTTTATTGTCTTCAAAGACCCGATGAACGCCGACGATGTTGGGATGGCGCATCTTTGCGATGCTGCGTGCCTCGCGCATGAACATTTCAACTATTGATCGGTACTTGTCGTGATTGTCGCCGGAACGAACCATAACGCTTCTGCCTTCGCGGCGGCAAAACACTTCGGGAAAACACTCTTTGATCACAACGCTGCGATCCAAGTAATTGTCTTTGGCCAAATATGTGATTCCGAAACCACCAGTGCCAAGTTGGCGTACAATGGTAAATTCGTCACCAAGAAGCAACGCCCCCTCGGGCAGCGCCTCTGTCACGTCTGGGGGTATCATGTCACCCTCATTTAACTGCAAAGCAGTCATCTGGCCTCACTATGCGCAACAAAACCCGCCGCGCTCTCAAAACAAAACAAAACAAAACAATACCGATAATATATGATTGCTGAATATGTTTATTTTGAGGCTATTATGAGGTGAAAATCGGCATGCTCTGCCAGCACGCACGCCTATTTCGCTGTCTTTTCAATGCTATGACGCAACGTCACCTGCAAAACACCGCCGGACGTTGTTACTCCAGCCAGCCCCTCAAGTTCTTTTCTATTATCCCGGATAGCGCTGCAATATGGGCCGCATCATCATTGAGGCACGGGATATAGGTGAAGTGTTCGCCGCCAGCCTCCTCAAAGCTTTCCTTGATCTCTTCATTAATCTCTTCAAGCGTTTCAATGCAGTCAGCCGAGAACGCGGGCGCGCACACGGCGATGTTTTTGACGCCCTCTTCTTCGGCCAATCGGGCCACTTCTTTGACGGTGTAGGGTTTGAGCCACTCTTCGGGCCCGAACCGCGACTGAAATGTCGTCACGATTTGCGTGTTATCCCAGCCAAGCCGTTCCTTGAGCAGCCGCGTCGTTTTCTGGCACTGGCAATGATATGGGTCGCCTTCGCGCAGGTAACGTTCTGGCACGCCGTGATAGGAGCAGATCAGTTTCTCTGGCTTTGTTTCGGCGTTTTCATATGCCGTTTCAATAGACTGAGCGAGCGCTTCTATATAGGTTGGCTCTTCAAAATATGGCTCTACCACGCGGGCGACTGGTTGCCATTTTTCCTCCATCAGACAGCGAAAGAACTGATCGTTTGCTGTGGCCGACGTCGCCCCAGCGTAGTGGGGGTAAAGCGGGAAGAACAGTATCTTGGTGCAGCCTGCATCGACCATTTCGCGCACTTTGGACTTGGTCGACGGATTGCCGTAGCGCATGCAATAATCCACCATAACATCATCGCCGTAGCGTTCTGCCATCGTTGTCTTGATTGCGGCGGTTTGAGCCTTGGTGATCGTCAGCAGCGGGCTTTCGTCGGCTTCGTTGTTCCAGATCGACCGATAGGCGGCACCGGACGAAAACGGTCTCTTGGTCAAAATAACCAGCTGCAAAAGCGGCTGCCAGAGCCATGCAGAGTAGTCGACGACCCGCTTGTCCGACAGAAATTCATTCAGATATCGCCGCATCGCCCAGTAGTCTGTTCCGTCCGGTGTCCCGAGATTGGCAAGCAAAATGCCAACCCGCGCTGGCTTGATCTTGGGATGATCGGCAGGGGCATGCATGGGGCATGTGGCGGGCCGGTCAGTGTCGGCCTGGCTATCTGCATCGAACATTTTCATAACCCTTTGGATATAGTGATTTGTGTTGCAGTTAAATGAAATACGTACAGGGTCAATCTTTGGATTGGTTTAATGGCGTTTCTTGCGTCTCCAGCGCATCGGCAAGCCTTGTTTTGGCACTGCCCGGGCGTAGCGGTTGTGGCTGGCTGTCTGCGGGGGCCCAACCAGTCAGCGTGATGATCTCAAAGGTTGCATCAACACGGCCGGTTTCATTGGTGAAGTTTTCGGCATAAATCGTGGCCGCTTCGGTCATGATGTTGCGGCGGGTCGTGTGCCGGGGCCGGTGTTCCAAAGCGTTGTTTTCACCCATTTTGCGCAGGTCGTGCATGAGGTGAAACGCGTTCGCGTAGCTGGCGGTTAGCGGTATGCCGTCTGCAACAGGCAAGGCAAAGCCCGCACGTTGCAGGAGCGCGCCAAGGTCACGAATTTCACCCATTGGGGCGATGCGCGGCGACAGGCCACCAGCCACGACCGCCTCTGCTTCGGCCAACGACGCACGCAATTCGTGCAGCGTTTGTCCGCCAAGAAACGACGCAAGCAAAAGACCATCGGGTTTAAGCGCATGACGGCTTTGGACAAGCTGCCCAACCGGATCGTTGGCCCAGTGCAGGCACATCACGTGCAGCACCAAATCATGGGCCTGATGGTCAAGCGTGAGCACATCATCGTCAGCGACGATCACGGCATGCGGGAACCGCGCCTGCCAGAATTTTGGAAAACCCGTGACAATGGCCATCGAAGTAAAGGTTCTGTTAACCTCTTCAAGTCTTTCCTGCAGCTGGTCGGCAACTACGTCGTGGAGGAACAGTGCATCGGGTTCGGCCCTTGTGCGGTTGCGCAGCAAGGCGGGGCGATCAACAAGTCTGGGCATATTTTCCATAACCTCCATTTAGGGTGCATCAATGCGGTTGCAAAGCGTCATCAGAGCGATTTATCCGGCGCAGTGTGTCGCGTGTGATGCGCCAACAGAGGCAGAGTTCGGTTTGTGCGGCGCTTGCTGGCGCGATACACAGTTCATCGGTGGGTTGGTCTGTGATACCTGTGGCGCGCCATTGCCGGGAGATGACAGCGGCGACACGGTGCAGTGCGACGATTGTATGACGATTGCACGCCCTTGGGACCGTGGCCGAGCCGCGCTAATCTATAGTGGCATCGGGCGGCGGTTGGTTTTGGCGTTGAAACACGGGGATCGCACAGATTTGGCGCGACCTGCTGGGATGTGGATGGCACGGATTGCCCGACCATTATTGCGCGATGATACCGTTCTGGTGCCGGTTCCGCTGCATTGGCGCAGGCTGGTAAGGCGCCGCTACAATCAAGCGGCGCTGCTGGCGCATGGTCTAGGCCTCGTGTTGAATCGCCCTGTCTATCCTGACGCGCTGCTGCGCCCGCGCAAGACCCAATCACTGGAGGGGCATGGCCGCGCAGCACGGTTTGCCGCGCTCGCGGAGGCCATCGTGCCCAACCCCAAGAGGCTCACCGCTGTCCATGGCAAATCAGTCCTGTTGGTTGATGATGTGATGACCTCTGGTGCGACTTTGGGAGCCTGCGCCGAGGCGGCCCGCGCAGCCGGGGCGGCACATGTTTCGATTGTTACTCTGGCAAGGGTCGTCAAAGATGCCTAGATGATTGCAGGTCGGATCAGAGGATAAGAATGATGAGTACGGTCGAGATTTACACAAAACCAACCTGTGGCTTTTGTCATGCCGCCAAACGTCTGCTAACGTCAAAGGGCATCAGTTATTCTGAGGTCAATATCGCCGCTCAACCTGATCGGCGCGGCGAGATGATAAAGCGCGCCAACGGCAGCAGCACCGTTCCGCAGATTTTTATTGATGGCACCCATGTTGGCGGTTGCGATGATCTTTTTGCGCTTGAGCGGGGCGGCAAGTTGGACGCCATGCTGGCCGCATGAAGGCTGCACTGCTGCAACTGACATCTTCGGATGAACCGCAGGCCAACCTGCCAGTGACCTGCGACCTGATCGCGCGGGCGGTGGACAAAGGGGCGGGATTTGTCCTCATGCCTGAAGTGGCGAACTGCGTTTCCCAAAATCGCGCACATCAAGAAGCCGTATTGCAGACCGAGGCGGATGATATCACGTTGGCCGGAATGCGCGCCGCCGCCAAGCAGCACGCCATATGGCTGTCAGTCGGATCGCTTGCGCTGAAAACGAACGATCCGGATGGACGCTTTGCGAATAGGTCATTTGTGATTGATCCGACAGGTCAGATCGTGGCGCGATATGACAAAATTCATATGTTTGACGTCACGGTGTCCGACACAGAAAGCTACCGCGAGTCAGCGGGATATCGCCCAGGCGACCGGGCGGTCGTTACCCATACGCCGTTTGGCACATTGGGTTTAAGCATTTGTTATGATGTTCGTTTTGCGTATCTTTACAGGGCTTTGGCGCAAGCCGGAGCAGACATCATGCTCGTACCTTCGGCATTTTCACCGGTGACCGGTGCAGCGCATTGGGAAGCGCTCTTGCGTGCCCGGGCGATTGAGACAGGATCCTATGTATTGGCCGCAGCGCAGTCAGGGTATCACCCATCGGCAGGCACAAGCCGCCAAACTTATGGCCATTCGATGGCTATTTCGCCATGGGGCGAGGTGTTAGCCGATGCCGAAGATGGCTGCGACATGGTGATGGTTGATCTTGACCCAAGTGTAGTGGCACAAAGTCGCCAACGTATTGCGGCCTTGACCCACGACCGCCGATTTGAAGGTCCTTGATGTCTGACAGTGCTTCCAACCTTGCCGTATCACTTTTCAGTGAAATCCTTGCTGTGGACCAGTTGGCCCGGGCAAGCATGGCGCGCGTATTGCCCAAAGGCATGGAGCTTTCGCATTTTTCGGTGTTGAACCATCTTGCACATGCCGGGGTCGAACGATCGCCAGCGCAGTTGGCCAAGACATTTCACCTGACCCGTGGGGCCATGACCAATACGCTGCACAAACTGGAGTGGGCGGGATGGGTGCATATTCGTCCCGATTGGGATGATGCCCGCCGGAAAATGGTCGCGATCAGCCCCTCTGGACAGGCGGCCCTTGCGGCGGCCCTTGCGGCCATTGCGCCTGTGATTGCCGAAGTGGTCGGCAATGTTGGCGAAGACAAAGTACGTATCGCCTTACCGGTCTTGCGTGAAATGCGCCTGTTGCTAAGCCGATTTGATTGAAGTGGGGGGCTTGATCGCTGTCGTGACATAGTTCACCGACAGGTCCCTGTCCGAGATAGACCATGTGAACCGGGCAAAGTTAAAGACGAAACCCTTGCGGTCAACCGGCGTCATGCCGGCCGTTTCAAGCAGTTTGAACAGCTCATCCGGGGTTATGAACTTGGCCCATTCATGCGTGCCCTTGGGAAGCCAGCGCATGACCCATTCGGCCCCGACAATCGCCATCGCGAATGATTTCGGGTTCCGGTTTATGGTCGAACAGATGTGCAAACCGCCCGGTTTAAGCAGCTGCTGGCATGCGGTCAGATAGCCTTGGGGGTCGGCGACATGTTCGACCACCTCCATATTCAGGACTACGTCAAATTGTTCGCCCGCCTCTGCCATCGCTTCGGCTGTGGTGTGCCGATAGTCGATTTGCAGCCCGGATTGTTCGGCGTGAACTTGCGCGACGGGTATGTTTCGTTCGGCGGCGTCTGCCCCGACGATCGTGGCACCAAGCCGTGCCATCGGTTCACACAGCAGCCCGCCACCGCAGCCGATATCTAGGATCCGCAGCCCCTTGAAGGGTTCGGCACTGTTCAGGTCCAGCCCGAATTCTGCGCCGATCTGCCGGGTGATATAGTCAAGCCGCACAGGGTTCATCATATGCAGGGGCTTGAACTTGCCGTTGAGGTCCCACCATTCTGCGGCAATTGCCTCGAACTTGGCGATTTCTGAAGGATCAACGGTATTGGTGGCTGTAGCAGACATTTCTTGGCTCCGATTGTGCGGCGGTCATGGTCAGGCGTTTCAAGACGCGATATAGGTTGGAAATGGACAAAGTCGTAGGACAAAAGCGCCCAGGTGCGCATCTTTACTCGCCTAGCGATCCGTTTGATCAACGGATGCTGGATGTGGGCGACGGTCACCGGATCTATGTGGAGCAGTGCGGACGGCCCGATGGCATCCCGGTTGTGGTGTTGCATGGTGGCCCCGGTGGCGGGTGTAGCCCGGCGATGCGCCGATACTTTGATCCGACGGTGTTCAGGGTTATTTTGTTCGATCAGCGCGGTTGTGGGCGGTCGCGCCCCCATGCGGGCGTAGATGCCAATACAACCTGGCATTTGGTCGCTGATATTGAACAAATTCGCGCAACACTGGAGATTGATCGTTGGATTGTCTTTGGTGGCAGTTGGGGCGCGACACTCGCCCTGATCTATGCGCAGGCCCACGCTGATCGCGCTGCGGCGCTTGCACTGCGCGGAGTGTTCTTGATGACCCAGCCAGAGTTGGATTGGTTCTATGGCGGCGGGGCGGGGAAATTCTGGCCGGACTTATGGGCTAATTTTGCAGGCCTTATTCCAAAAGACGAGCAGGGTGATTTTATCGCGGCCTACCACCGCCGTCTGTTTTCGGGCGATATCCCGCTTGAGACACGCTATGCCCGCGCTTGGACATCTTGGGAAAATGCCCTTGCGTCGATGGACAGCGATGGCGCGACGGGCGAAAGCCCTGCTGACTATGCCCGTGCATTTGCGCGGCTAGAGAACCATTATTTCCAGAATGCGGGTTTCCTGACGGCTGATCAGCAGATTTTGCACCCGGCACAGATGGCCAAGATCGCAGATATTCCCGGTGTGATCGTGCAGGGCCGCTATGATATGATTTGCCCGCCCGTGTCTGCACATACGTTGTCACAGATGTGGCCGAAATCGCGCCTGACGCTGATTGGCCGCGCCGGTCATGCCCTGTCAGAGCCGGGAATTAGCGTTGAGCTGGTCCGGACAATGGACGCAATGGGCGCGCAGCCCGGCCTGTTGGGTCTTTAGGCTTTACAGGCAAGGTCCAGCGGTTACAGTCGTTGTTAACCAACGGGGATACCGTCGTTTTGGGCAATGTCTTGAAGATTATCCTGCAGCGCCTTGCGCTGGGCATGCTGACGCTGCTGATCGTTTCGGTGGTAATCTTTGTCGCGGTAAATCTGTTGCCCGGTGATTTCGCTGAATCGATATTGGGTCAAGGTGCAACGCCCGAGGCCGTTGCGTCGATACGGCGCGATCTGGGCTTGGACCAGCCGCTTGTCGTGCGGTACTTTGACTGGCTTGGCGGTGTGGCGCGCGGCGATTTGGGGTCCAGTTTTGCACAAGCCAATTTTGCAAGCTTCACCGGCACAAATTCGGGCACCAAGACGGTTGCAGATCAAATCGCACCGCGGTTTGCCAATACCATGTTTCTGGCCACGGTGACTGCGGTGATCGCGGTGCCTTTTGCGATTATCCTAGGTATTATGGCCGCGCTTTATCGCAATTCCGTGTTCGACCGGGCGACGAACATTCTGACCCTATCGTCAATTTCCAGCCCGGAATTCTTTCTGGCCTACATTTTGATCCTGTTTCTTGCGGTGCTGAACCCTATCCTGCCATCGCTGTCGAATATTTATGACGGGATGGCGTTTGGTGACCGACTAGAGAAAACGCTGCTGCCTGCGCTGACGCTGACGCTGGTCGTTACGGCGCATATGATGCGGATGACACGGGCGGCGATTATCAATCTGCTGGCGTCCCCCTATATCGAGATGGCGCGCCTGAAGGGTCTGTCGCCGATCCGCGTGATCGTGCGGCACGCGCTGCCCAATGCGCTGGCGCCGATCATCAATGTCATTGCGTTGAACCTTGCGTATCTGATCACGGGCGTTGTCGTCGTCGAGGTGGTGTTTGTCTATCCGGGCATTGGTCAGCTGTTTGTCGATAGTGTCAAAATCCGTGATATTCCCGTCGTGCAGGCCTGCTGTCTGATCTTTGCTGCGGCCTATATTCTGCTGAACCTGACCGCCGACATCATGTCGATCCTGTCCAACCCGCGGATGAGGCACCCGAAATGATGTGGTTTGCGATATTCCTTGTTGGCTTGGCCGCTATTGCGTGGGCGTTTCGGTTTGCCGGGCAGGCAGCGACGGGCAAGGCACCGTATTTTCGCGATATGACCTTTGGTGTAGCCTATGGTTATGTGATTGGCGCGGCGGTACTGGCGTGGCTGGCTTGGGCGTATATGCAGGGGCGCAGCGTGGACCCGCTGATTGCCAACAAGTTCTTTTTTCTGCGCATTGCGATTGAAGGGTTCATTATCTGCGCCATTGCTGCGTGGCTGTTTCGCTTGCTGGGCCGCGCAGTTGGTACCGGTTGGAGCCGCAAGATGTTTCGGTCCATGCCGCTGACCGCATCATTTGGCGTACTCACGATCCTGATATACGCCGTTTTGGCGATTTTTGCCGGTGTGCTGGCCCCATACGGGCAAGAACAGATCATTCCCGGCGTGGCAGCCAATATTGTGCCGGGCGGGGATCCGGCGCTGGGCGGAAACCCCGACTTCCCATTTGGGACAGATCAGATTGGCCGCGATATCTTAAGTCGGTTGATTTACGGTGCGCAGAATACCGTGGGCATTGCTTTTGCGACAACGCTGCTGGCGTTTTTCCTTGGCGGTACATTTGGGTTTCTGGCGGCAACATTAGGTGGCTGGCTGGATCAGCTGCTGTCGCGCGCTGTGGATGTGCTGATGGCGATCCCGTCACTGATTTTTGCGCTGCTGTTGATGACCATTGCCAGCGTCTGGGCCCCGCGCACGGGCATACCGTTGACCGTATTTATGGTGCTGATCATCGCAGTGATCGACAGTACCCGTGTGTTTCGGCTGGCGCGGGCCGTCGGGCAGAACATTGTCGTGATGGACTATATTGAGGCGGCAAAGCTGCGCGGTGAGGGGATGGGGTATCTGGTCTTCAGGGAAATCCTGCCTAACGCGACGGCTCCTTTGTTGGCAGAGTTTGGTTTGCGGTTTTGCTTTGTATTCCTGACGATTGCGGCGTTGTCGTTTCTTGGCGTGGGCATTCAGCCGCCGCTGGCGGATTGGGGCACAATGGTGCGTGATTTGGGCGGCTTTGTGAATTATGCCCAGTTTGCGCCTCTGGCTGCGACGGCCCCGCTGTTGGCAGCGGGTGCGATTGCCATGCTGACGATTGCGGTCAACTTTGTCGTAGACTGGATGCTGCAAAAATCTTCGGGGTTGAAGGAATGACCGAACCGCTGTTGAAAATGCGTGGTGTTAAGCTGGAAGGCCGCAGTGACGAGGTGTGGAGCCCGATCATCAATGGCATTGATCTGACGCTGATGCGCGGTGAGGTGCTGGGGTTGATTGGCGAATCCGGTGCGGGGAAATCCACGCTTGGTTTGGCTGCCATGGGGTATACCCGTGACGGCGTGCGGATCAACGCCGGGACGGTAGAGTTTGATGGAATTGATCTGCTGGCGGCCTCTGCTGCGACCAAACGGAATTTGCTGGGCAAGCGGATCGCATATGTTGCGCAATCTGCCGCCGCCAGCTTTAACCCGGCACATCGCCTGATGGATCAGCATGTCGAAGGTCCCGTGCAACACGGCGTGATGTCGCGCACCGAGAGCGAGTCGGACGCGATCGAGCTGTATCGCAAGCTGCGTTTGCCAGACCCAGAACAGATCGGGTTTCGCTATCCGCATCAGGTGTCGGGGGGCCAGTTGCAGCGGGCGATGACCGCGATGGCGATGTCGTGCCGCCCGGATCTTATCATCTTTGATGAGCCAACGACCGCATTGGATGTGACCACCCAGATTGAAGTGCTGGCGTCGATCCGGGACATCGTAGAACAGTTTAATACGGCGGCTATCTATATCACGCATGATCTTGCCGTCGTCGCGCAGATGGCCGATAGAATTAAGGTCTTGCTAAAGGGTGATGAGGTAGAAACCGCTGATACGCGCACAATGCTGGCGGCGCCGACGCAGGAATACACCAAATCCCTTTGGGCCGTCCGGAGCTTTCAACGCCCCAGGAAGCCTGCTGTCATCGTGGGTGCGGTGCCGGTGATCAGTGTGCAGTCGGTAGATGCCCGTTACGGCACGACCCCGGTTTTGCATGACGTCAGCTTTGACTTGCATGAAGGCCGTACCGTTGCCGTGGTCGGTGAAAGCGGATCGGGCAAATCGACGGCGGCGCGCTGCATTGCGGGGCTATTGCCGCCGGCGGCAGGGCAGATTCTGTTGGATGGTCAGGTTTTGCCGCCTGATTATCGCAAGCGGTCGAAAGATCAGCTCCGACAGGTGCAGATGATTTACCAGATGGCCGACACGGCATTAAATCCGCGGATGTCCGTGGGTCGGATTATTGCGCGGCCGGTGCAATTCTATCTGGGCTTGACCGGGGCTGTGAAACGCAAACGTGTTGATCAACTGCTGGAACAGATCGAGATGGAGCCGACGGAGTATTACAATCGGCTTCCATCAGAACTGTCTGGTGGCCAAAAGCAGCGCATCGGCATCGCCCGCGCCTTGGCCGCAGAGCCGAAGTTTATCATTTGTGATGAGGTGACATCAGCGCTGGATCAACTGGTCGCAGAGGGTATCTTGCGGCTATTGGCAAAATTGCAGGATGATTTGCACCTGTCATACATGTTCATTACCCATGACCTTGCGACTGTCCGCGCGATAGCCGACGAAGTTGTCGTCATGAAAGATGGGCGTGTGGTAGAGCGGGGACCAAAAGACGTAATGTTCAAGCCGCCGCATGACCCCTACACTGAACTTTTGCTGTCGTCGGTCCCTGAAATGGACCCCGATTGGCTAACCAATCTGCTGGCGGAACGCGGAGTTGATGACATCGGCGGTGCTGCTGTTGATAAGATGTAAAACGAATCATGTGCCAATAGGGCCAGAATTACCGGCCGCCATGGGCAAGAATAGAATGATATGGGAGAACGATCATGAGTGGAATTAGCAGACGCGGTCTATTGAAGACAGGGGTTGCCGCTGGCGTCCTTGGCCTTTCCGGCATGCCGCTACGGGCACAGACAAGGGGCGGCAAGTTCACTGCCGGTCTGTCAGGCGCGAACACATCTGACAGCTGGGATGGCAGGACACATTCGGACGTGTTCATGATCTCGGCGGCGCTTGGCGGTGTGTTTGATGCGCTGACCGAAGTGGCCGCCGACGGGTCGCTCAAGGGCGAATTGGCCGAAAGCTGGGAAGCGACGGCCGACGCCAAGACGTGGACGTTCAACCTGCGCCAAGGTGTCACGTTCCACAATGGCAAGGCGTTCGGGGCCGATGATGTGATTGAATCCCTGCAGATGCATGTCGCTGAAGGCTCTAAATCTGCGGCTCAGCCGTTGGTGGCCGCCATCACCGAGATGAAGAAGATGACCGAGCATCAGGTGCAGTTCACGCTTGAAAGCGGGAACGCGGATTTCCCTTATCTGATGTCGGATTATCATTTGTTGATGTATCCTGCCGGCCAAATTGAAGAGGCGATCGCGAACGGGATAGGTACGGGTCTTTATTCCGTAGTGGCGTTTGATCCCGGCGTGCGTTTCGTCGGTCGTCGTGTGTCGGACCACTATAAAGGCGACAGCGCTGGTTTCTTCGATGAAATAGAGCTGATCGCCATCAATGATAATACCGCCCGGATGAATGCGCTGATGACGGGACAGGTCGATGCAATCAACCGTATTGATTTCAAGGCTGAGGCGCTGTTGAAGGCAAACCCACGGCTGCGCGTTCAGGAAGTTACAGGTAACCAGCATTATTCCTTTCCAATGCTCACAAAGTCCGCGCCGTTCAATGACGTGAATGTGCGCAAAGCATTGAAATACGGGATCAATCGTCAGGAAATGGTTGATAAGATCCTGCTGGGTCACGGCCGTGTGGCCAACGATACGCCGATTGGGCCCGCAAACCAGTATTATGCCGGTGACTTGGAGCAGTTGGCGTATGATCCTGACAAGGCGAAATTTCACCTGCAACAGGCAGGTATGGATAGCCTCAATATCGACCTGTCAGCATCCAACGCAGCGTTTGAAGGTGCTGTGGATGCGGCCCAGTTGTACCAGGCGGCCGCCGCACCAGCAGGCATCAATATCAATGTGGTGCAGGAACCTGCCGATGGCTACTGGTCCAATGTTTGGTTGAAAAAGCCGTTCTGTGCCAGCTATTGGACCGGGCGTGCAACCGAGGACTGGATGTTCTCATCTGCTTACGAGGCGGGTGTGCCGTGGAACGACAGCCAGTGGGACCATCCCCGGTTCCAAGAGCTTTTGTATTCAGCCCGTGCCGAACTGGACAGTGACAAGCGTCGCGAGCAGTACCGTGAAATGCAGATGATCCTACGTGATGAGGGAGGCGTGATCATCCCGATGTTTGCCAACTTTGTGCAGGCTGTCAGCAATCGGATCAGCACGCCGGATACGATCGGCAACACAGCGCAGATGGACAACAACCGGATGATTGAACGCTGGTCGGTGGCTTAATTCCAATAATTATTGTTTTTTTGCGCCCCATCGAAAGGTGGGGCGCTATTTTGTTTAACAGACCTAATTGTATGAAAAACATCATTAATCTGTGGCTTTGACACAGTTTTCGCCTTTTTACGATAACAAGCCGTTCAGCCCCGGTTCATCCCGTTGTCGTTAGGCTGTGGGAGATAAGAATTTGGAGTAGGATTCGAAATGAGATCAACAGCACACAAAATAGCAAGAGCAGGCACCTT
>Ga0208544_10002068_pt1 | contig 13383 bp, 13 predicted proteins | sample DEB08_DNA_9_FD_184526 | JGI IMG/M metagenome (GOLD analysis project Ga0208544, IMG submission 184526) | Aqueous microbial communities from the Delaware River and Bay under freshwater to marine salinity gradient to study organic matter... | ecosystem: Environmental > Aquatic > Marine > Coastal ...
GACGCCACCAACTCAATCGTTGGGCTGACGGATTAGAAAAGTGCATTGGGTGTGAACTGTGCGCATGGGCGTGCCCAGCCGATGCAATATTCGTGCAGGGTGCGGATAACAGTGATGAAGAGCGCTATTCGCCAGGTGAACGGTACGGCCGGGTATACCAAATCAACTACACCCGCTGTATTTTTTGTGGATTGTGTATTGAAGCGTGCCCAACCCGTGCGCTCACCATGACGAATGAATTTGAATTGGCGGACAATAACCGCGCTGATCTCATCTATGAAAAGCAGGATCTGTTGGGCCCAATGCTTCCAGGGATGCTCGCTCCACCGCATGACATGGTGCCGGGAACAACCGATAGTGATTATTACGCCAATAAGATCACCGGGTCAGTTCCCCAACAAAGCACTCCCCAACAAAGCACTCCCCAACAAAGCACTCCCCAACAAGGTGGTGTTGCATGAGCATTGACGGCGAACTCGTTGTCTTTATCATTTGTGGCGGCCTGTCGGTCATCGGCGCTCTCGGCATGGTGCTCTCGCGTAAGGCAGTTCACTCCGCACTTTTCATTGCAATGGTCATGATCAACCTTGCAATTCTCTACATTGCAAACTCTGCACCATTTCTGGGCATGGTTCAAATCATTGTTTACACGGGCGCAGTCATGATGTTGTTCCTGTTTGTTCTCATGGTGGTCGGCGTTGACTCTTCAGATTCATTGATTGAAACCATCCGTGGACAGCGCCTTTTTGGAATTTTGTTCGGTGTGGCACTTGCGATTCTGCTCATTGGTGGGATTGGAAGCTCGCTAGGTGACAAACCTGATATCGGTCTGAAGGCAGCCAATGATGAATTCGGTGGCAATGTTGAAGGCATCGCCAACTTAATATTTAGTGACTACCTTTTTGCTTTCCAAGCAACGGCAGCTTTACTTATTACGGCTGGCCTTGGCGCTGTAATTTTGACCCATCGTGAGGCATGGAAACCAAAAGCGAGCCAGAAGGAACTGTCAGTAGCTCGCTTCATGGTTGGCGCGGGGCATCCGGGTAATAAACCAAATCCAGGTGTGTACGCCCGTCACAACGCGGTGAATACCCCGGCGATTTTGCCTGATGGCTCACTCGCGCTCGACAGTGTGCCCGAACCCGTCCGTTCACGTGATGACTCATTGATCGTTGATCATCGAGCGGTGTCAACCGTCGTTGAACTGGTTGAAAGTGAGGACCAGAACTAATGGATCCCATCTACTACATTTACTTAGCAACACTGCTGTTCAGCATTGGCGCTATCGGGGTTCTCGTTCGACGTAACGCAATTATTGTGTTTATGTCGGTTGAGTTAATGCTCAACGCCGCAAACTTAGTGTTCGTGGCGTTCGCCCGCATGAACGGGAATCTTGACGGTCAAACCGTCGCATTTTTTGTCATGGTGGTTGCGGCAGCCGAAGTTGTTGTCGGCCTCGCGATCATCGTTCAAGTTTTCCGCACTAGAGCGTCGGCATCAATTGACGAACCGAATTTATTGAAGTACTGAGTAAATTAATTAACCACTGACCACCGAGGAATAGGACCAGACGTGACCGTTATGCCAGCAGAGGGGCTTTTCTCCCTTATGTGGCTTCTCATTGCGTTGCCACTGGCAGGTGCAGCAATTTTGCTGTTTACCGGTCGGCGTTCCAATGCATGGGGGCCCTACCTGGGTGTGCTCACCGTAAGCGCGTCAGCCGTCATTGGTGTCCTGCTCTTGATCGAGATGATGGGGCTGCCAACAGAGGAAAGAACTATTACCCAGGTTGCCTATCAGTGGGTTTTCATCGGCAATTTCAGTGTTGATTTAGCCTTCCAACTCGATCAACTCTCTATGGTCTTTATTCTGTTGATCACAATTGTGGGATCCCTGATCCACATTTACTCGCTGGGTTACATGGCTCACGACCCTGACAAGCGCAAATTCTTTGGTTACCTGAATCTTTTTGTCGCAGCGATGCTATTGCTCGTAATGGCAAATAACTACCTACTGCTATACGTCGGGTGGGAAGGCGTGGGCGTTGCGAGTTACCTCCTCATTGGTTTCTGGCAGCAGAAACGTTCGGCTGCAGCTGCCGCCAAGAAAGCGTTCATCATCAACCGCGTCGGTGATGTTGGCCTAAGCCTTGCCATCATGTTGATGTTCGTCACCTTCGGTTCCGTTACTTTCTCGGACGTATTCGGTTCCGCTACCCAAGCAAGTGAAGGGACCCTGACGGCGATCGGTCTCCTTCTGCTACTGGCAGCAGCTGGTAAGTCGGCCCAGTTTCCGTTGCAGGCATGGCTCCTTGACGCAATGGAAGGGCCAACACCTGTTTCAGCACTGATTCACGCAGCCACAATGGTTACTGCAGGCGTTTACTTGATCGCTCGAAGTAACGTGATTTACAACAACGCCGAAATCGCCGCAATGGCTGTGATAATCGTTGCCTTGATCACCATCTTCATGGGTGCAATTATTGGTTCGGCAAAAGACGATATTAAGAAAGCACTCGCCGGGTCCACCATGAGCCAGATCGGTTACATGATGCTGGCGGTGGGACTTGGCCCGATCGGTTACGTCTTTGCAATCTTCCACTTACTCACCCACGGAGTTTTCAAGGCAGGACTTTTCCTTGGGGCTGGCTCGGTCATGCACGGAATGAATGACAACGTCAATATGCGACGTTATGGCGCATTGCGGTCGGTCATGGTCATTACCTTCATTACCTTCATGGCTGGGTACCTCGCGATCATAGGCATCCCACCATTCTCGGGATTCTGGTCAAAAGACGAAATCATTCACGCCGCCTTCGAGCGTGGTTGGTTTATTGGTGGAGCCGCGGTCCTTGCAGCAGGTATAACCGGTTTTTACATGACCCGAATGGTCGCTATGACCTTCTTTGGCAAAAAGCGTTGGGAAACTGACGCCCATCCACATGAATCACCAGCCGTTATGACAATCCCACTCATTATTTTGGGACTTGGTTCAACCTTCCTTGGAATGGCGCTGCTCTTTTGGGGAGATATTGAAGCCTGGTTGGAGCCGGTCGTCGGCTACGAAAGTGAACCAACACCTCTTCCCACAAGTGCCTACATTGGAATCACTCTGGCATTCGTCATCGTTGGATCGATCATTGGTTGGATCACTTACGCCCGACGTGAGGTTCCCATCGAGGCACCACAGGGCAATTGGCTCACTCGCGCAGCGCGCAAGGATCTGTACGGCGATGCAGTTAACCACGCCCTCGTGGTGGCACCGACGAACTACGCAGCTAGGGCACTCGTTTGGTTTGACGCCCGCATAGTCGATGGTTTTGTTAATGGTTCAGCGGCGATCGTAGGCGGACTTTCCGGTCGCATGCGACGAACTCAATCTGGGTTTATCCGTTCTTATGCATTGTCCATGGTGGGTGGAGCCGTCTTAGTGCTTCTGGCTCTAGTGTTGGTGAGGATCTAGTGAATACGTATCCGTGGTTGACCACAATTGCACTTCTCCCACTGGTGGGCAGTGTGATTGTTGTTCTATTGCCCAAACACAATGCCAAACTTGCCAAGAGCGTTGCATTGGCATTCTCGCTGGTAACCCTCGGTGCAGTGATTGCAATGTCCCTGAATTTCGAGGCGAATTCGGAAGAGGTTTTCCAGTTTGCCGAAAGCTATACGTGGATACCCTCCTTCGGCATTAACTTTTCATTTGGGGTCGATGGAATCGCACTGGTCCTGATCGCGCTAGCGACAACTTTGGTCCCCGTTGTTATTTTGGGTGGCTGGAATGAAGCGATAGATTCACAGGGAAGCGTGAAGGGCTACTTCGCACTGATTTTGGTCCTGGAATCTCTTATGATCGGCGTTTTTGCTGCAACCGATGTTTTCTTGTTCTACGTCTTCTTTGAAGCGATGCTAATTCCGGTCTATTTCATGATCGGTCGTTACGGCGGTCCGCAACGGTCTTACGCCGCGGTGAAGTTCCTGATTTATAGTTTGGTTGGCGGACTTTTCATGCTGGCCTCACTGATCGGGCTTTATGTAGTTTCAGCCCAAATCACGGGAACAGGGACATTTGACTTCACCACTTTGGTCGGGCTTGATATTGATCCTGATATCCAGAAACTGCTCTTCCTCGGGTTCTTCTTTGCCTTTGCAATCAAAGCCCCACTGTGGCCATTTCACACATGGTTGCCGGATGCCGCAGGTCAGGCCCAGCCAGGGACATCGGTTCTCCTGATTGGTGTTTTGGACAAGGTCGGAACTTTCGGCATGATCCGTTATTGCCTCGAAATTTTCCCGGCCGCTAGTACCTTCTATGCACCGGTTGTGATCGCAATTGCGTTGATCGGCATTTTCTATGGCGGATTCGTGGCTCTCAAACAGACCGACATGCGCCGACTATTCGCTTACTCGTCCATGTCCCACTTCGGGTTCATCGCTCTAGGTATTTTTGTTTTCACTTCGGTTGGTCAATCCGGTTCCGTGATTTACATGGTTGCACATGGCTTAAGCACCGCCGGATTATTCATTGCGGCTGGTTACCTCATGTCACGTCGAGGCGGCTCTGCGCAACTTTCCTCATTTGGAGGAGTGAATAAGGTCGCACCAGTCTTGGCGGGCTTTTTCTTGATCGCGGCCTTGTCAAGCTTGGCCTTGCCCGGCATGGTCTCCTTCATTGGTGAGTTCATGGTGCTACTTGGTGCCTTCCAGCAATACATGTGGGTTGGCGCAATAGCCACAGTCGGGATTGTGCTCACCGCGGCTTATGTTTTGAGGGTTTACCAGAAGAGCATGACCGGACCACTCAATCCCGAGTGCGAAGGAATGAAGGATCTCAATGGTCGAGAGATCACAGCACTGGTACCCATCGCTGCTTTAATAATTGTTCTGGGTGTTTTCCCCGCGCCCTTACTCAACGTGATTAATCCGGCAGTTGATCGACTCATGACCACTGTTGGCGTGAGCGACCCTGAGGTCACTTTTCCAGCCTTGAATGTCCCAGCGTCCAATGAAGGGGGCTCGGAGTGAATACGTTTACCGCACCGGAGATCGACTACGTAGCAATTGCACCCATACTCATTGTGGCAATCGCAGCGCTGCTCTCAGTGCTGACCGAAACCTTCTTGCCTCGCTCGGTTCGCCGCCCCGTTCAAATGATTTTGACCCTCATCTCATTAATTGGTGCGCTCATCGTTCTGGTGATCAACCGTGACATTCGAACAATTACCGGTGGCGGAGCCGTTGCAATTGACGGTCCAGCCCTCGTCCTCATGGGCACGATCCTCATTCTTGCCTTGCTCAGCGCATTCTTAGTTGCTGAGCGATCCCTAGATAGCTTGGGAGACTCCTTCGCTCCGAGCGCCGCAGCCCTTCCGGGATCTGTTGACGAACGAGAGTTTTCTGCGCGCGGTTACTTTCAAACAGAAATTTGGACACTATTCCTGTTCGCGGTACTTGGAATGCTTGCATTCGTCGTTGCCAACGACCTTCTATTCATGTTTGTGGCCCTTGAAGTAATGTCACTGCCGCTTTACCTCATGGTCGGTATGGCTCGCCGCCGTCGTCTCCTTTCACAAGAAGCGGCGCTGAAATACTTTGTGCTTGGCGCATTTTCATCTGCTTTCTTTATTTTCGGTGCGGGTCTGGTTTATGGCTTTGCGGGTTCAATCTCGTTACCCGAAATAAATGACGCACTAGCCTCAACTGCTGGTGAAACCCTTCTGATCGTGATCGGCATGGCCATGCTGCTCGTTGGGCTACTTTTCAAAGTGGGTGCAGTTCCCTTCCACCAATGGACACCCGATGTCTATCAAGGTGCACCAACCCCCATCACGGCCTTCATGGGGGCAACGGTCAAGGTAGCTGCATTTGGCGCCATGATGCGCCTGCTTTACGTCGCATTTTCGGGGATCCAATGGGACTGGGAAATCATCCTCTGGGCGGTTTCAATCCTGAGCATGATCATTGGTTCACTGATTGCACTGACTCAAAGTGACGTCAAGCGCATGCTTGCCTATTCGGCGATCGCCCAAAGTGGGTTCATCCTGGTTGGTGTTGTCGCGGCTAGTCCATCAGGAATTTCTGCCGTCATGTTTTATTTGATTGCCTATGGCCTAGTCACTGTCGGCACCTTGGCAGTTATTTCGATGGTTCGTGATTCAACGGGGGAGGCTACCCACCTCTCCAAATGGGCGGGCCTTGGTAAAAAGTCCCCCGTGTTAGGTGCCGTCATGGCGGTTTTCATGCTCTCTCTCGCAGGTATTCCCCTGACGAGTGGTTTCGTGATCAAGTTCAGTGTCTTTGCTGCTGGAATAGCTGAAGGTGACACGTGGCTAGTTATCGCGGCCGTCGTGGCCAGCATCATTGCTGCATTCTTCTACGTTCGTGTGATCGTCGTCATGTTCTTCTCGGCACCCAATGAAAATACGGCTTCAGTTGCAGTGCCCTCCATCTTTACGACCATCACGGTTGCGGCGACCGTCACTGCAACGCTGGTGCTCGGGATAATCCCGCAGCCAATGATTGATCTCTTGACAAATGCCGGAATCTTCATCAGGTAGTACCGTGAGCACATGAACCGGATTTTTGAGGCGAGCGATCCGGTATTTGAGGAGCACATTAGCTCTGAACTTCAACAAGTTGAGAAGTCCCTCCTTGAGTCCACCCGAAGTGAGTACCCCTTTGTATCTGAGACCTCACGCCACCTTGTAGTCGCTGGTGGAAAGCGCTTTCGACCACTTCTGGTACTTCTTGCTGCGGAGTTCGGGGACCCTAAAATGCCCGGGGTTATCCCCGCAGCGGTTGTTGTTGAACTCACCCATTTAGCCACGCTTTATCACGATGACGTAATGGATGAAGCAACCATGCGTAGGGGGGCTGACAGTGCTAACGCCCGGTGGGATAACACCGTTGCGATTCTGACAGGTGATTTCCTGTTCGCTCGTGCCTCACAAATTTTGGCAGATCTGGGACCGGAAGCCGTTCGGATTCAGGCTCAAACATTTGAGCGACTCTGCACCGGACAGATCAAGGAAACCGTTGGTCCACTTGAAGGTGAAGATCCGGTCAAGCACCATATCTCGGTGTTGTCGGAGAAGACGGGGTCACTGATTGCCACTTCGGGTCGTTTCGGAGCCATGCTCAGTGGTTGCGATCAAATAACAACTGACATTCTGACAAATTTCGGTGAACAAATTGGCGTGGCATTTCAATTAGCCGACGACATTGTGGACATCACTTCAGGCTCGGAGCAGTCTGGTAAAACCCCCGGCACAGATTTACGTGAAGGGGTACCGACCTTGGCGGGACTGATCGCTCTCACCGATTTGAGTCCCGAGAGCGCACAACTGCGTGATTTGTTGACCAGACCCCTACCTGACCCACAGGAACATGCTCTTGCCCTTGAGCTCCTGCGTGGCCATCAAAGTTTGCATGAAGCCCGCCTTGAGGCTTTGCGCTGGGCCGACGAAGCGCGGCGAACCCTTGGGCCATTGCCGGATATCACGGCCAAGGAAACCCTGATGGCGTTGTGTGACTACGTCGTCTCTCGAACAGGCTAGGACTCGAACAAGTTAAGGCTCCAGCAGGGTTTCTTCTAATTGGCGGGTCCGGGTTCGGGAGTTTCGGTACATATCAACTGTAAATATCAGGAGGGAAACCCAAACGAGGGTAAAGCCAATCCAACGACCCGTGCTCATTGCTTCCTGGAAAATGAAAAAGCCAATAAGGAATGACATGATGGGAGTGATGTATTGGAGTACCCCCAGGGTGGAAAGGGGAATCCGCCTTGAAGCGCCCCCGAAGGCCAGCAGGGGAACAGCAGTGACCGGACCCAACATGATCAACAGGAAAGTGATTTTGGGTCCGTCGAGTGCAAAGGATTCAGTTCCAGTGGCCACTGAAATACCCAGAATTGTCAAAGCAAGTGGGAGAAGAACTACTGTTTCAATACCCAGGCTTTGCAGTGATGGCAGGTTCGCATATTTCTTGAGTAGACCATAAAAAGCGAAGGTTAGCCCTAGTGCGAGGGCAATCCACGGCACTGAACCCGTGACTATTGTCAGGAGAAAAACCGCGATGAGTGCAATTCCAATGGCTACCCATTGGGTTTTTCGAAGCCTCTCTTTAAGAAGAATGACTCCCATCGCAACGGAAATAAGTGGATTCATGAAATAGCCGAGTGAAACCTGCATGACCTGATTGGAGTCAACCGCGTAGACATAAACTAACCAGTTCATGGAAAGAATGAGTGCGGCCGAACCTAGAATTACGATGTTTCGTCGATTAAATGCACCCGTAAACGAACGCCATTGCTTGCCAATTAACAGAATGAGTATTACAACGATTAACGACCAAAGAATTCGGTGCGCAACGACTTCGATGGGCGCAACGGATTCTATGAGCACGAAGTACAGGGGAAACATTCCCCAGAACAGGTAGCCGGTAACGCCGAGCAATACACCTGTGGAATGCGCAGATCGCTCGCGTAGCGCCACCTTTTCACCCTATTCCCAACGACATTTGTCACTCAACTCAAGCGCGTGCTCAGACTACTCAGGATCAATGGTGAGTTGGCGCCGGCTAGGCTTATGAGCGTGACGCGCTACGCCTTGACTGTGGATCCCAACGTTAGCGTAGAAGTTGTCAGCGCATCGCTGGCCTGCTGCACGCTGGAGTTGCAAGCTGCATTAAATAGCGGTTCATTAATTCAGGTATCTGAATCTGACACGGGCCCTTGTGTGATCGTTATCGCAGGGACAGTGACGGACGCGCTGGTTCCCAGTGTCATCGAATTAATCCATGCTTATCCTGGCGCCAAAGTAATGTCTTTTGGCGCGTGCGCGACGAGTGGTGGACCTTATTGGGATTCGCCCCCGGTCTCTAAAGGAATTGACCAATTCGTTGAAGTTGCAGCCTATGTCGCTGGGTGCCCGCCTAGACCTGATGCATTTATCCAAGCCATACAAGAGCTTTCTTCGAAGAGAGCGTCCTAGATGAGCAGATCATTTACGTGGCACCAAGTCGAACCTAAAGATTGGCGAGACAAAATAGGGGAGTCACGCAATGCAGGATTCACGTTTTTTGACTTCTTAACCGGAGTGGATCGGGAAAATGTGGAAGGTAAACAAATGTGTGAGGTGGTAGTTCACCTTGCCAAAGCGGATCTGTCAGAATCCCACTTTATCTCTACTCAGGTACTCAACGAATTGCCGAGTATTACCGACCTGATACCAGCAGCGCAATGGCATGAACGTGAATGTGCCGAGATGTTTGGGGTTCAATTCAATGGCGGCAATGCCAAGCCACTTTTGCGCCATGAGAACCTAGGACGACCACCATTACTCAAGTCCACTGTCTTGGCTGCACGGGTGTTGACCCCCTGGCCAGGGGGAGCTGAACCTGAGATCAAAGAAGATGGCCGCAAAGTGGGTAATGCATCGCGACGTCGTCAGCGGCCACCAGGTGTTCCCGAAAATTGGCTGAAGCCATGAAGCATTCCTTTATTGCTTTAATCGAAGACAAATGCACTTCCTGCATGTTGTGCGTCCGAGAGTGCCCTGCTTGGTGCATCAGTTTGGATTCTCACACGATCGATGTCACCGAAGAAGGTGCGCGACGCCCCCGGAAAGTCAATGTTCTCGATTCATTCGAGATCGACTATTCGTTGTGCATGTATTGCGGAGTGTGTATTGACGTGTGCCCATTTGACGCCCTCGCCTGGGATGAGCACCGGGCTTTAGTCACGACCAACCGTGAGGACATGCTCTTAGGAATTGAAGAACTGGGACCTAGCGGTAGTTCGTAAATTGCACGGCAAAGTCAAGATCCGCACCATTAATCAAGGCGATCACAGCCTGTAAATCATCGCGGTTCTTACTTGTGACCCGCAGTTCATCACCTTGAACCTGAGTCTTGACCGCCTTCGGGCCTTCGTCTCGGATCAACTTCGCTAACTTTTTGGCATGTTCCTGACTGATCCCGTTATTGAAAGAACCATTCAGTTTGTATAACTTTCCTGAGGGACGAGGATCACCCGCGGTGAATGCCTTAAGGCTGATTCCACGCTTAATAATCTTCTCTTTGAATACTTCTAGGGCTGCTACGACTCGATCCTCGGTGCTGCTGGTGAGTTCAATATCAGTCTCACCTTTCCACTCGATTGTTGTATCGGTGTTCTTGAAATCAAAGCGTTGGGAGAGCTCTTTAGCCGTCTGATTGAGGGCGTTGTCGGCCTCTTGGTGGTCAACCTCTGAAACAATGTCAAAACTACTATCAGCCATGGTGACTTCCTTTCCGTAGGGCCAATCTAACGAATCCCGGGCCCGAGCCAACCAACTGCACCCGGAAGTTTCGGCACATGTATTGTTTGGCACGCATTACGGCAGATTGCCCGAGCGGCCAATGGGAGCGGACTGTAAATCCGTCGGTTTTACCTTCAGTGGTTCGAATCCACTATCTGCCACCAGCAAGGTGATGGGCCCCCTACCGGGGGCCCATTTCTTTTCGCCATTTGTAGTAATCGCGTGTCACATCTCGGGACCACCTCAACTGTCCTGGAATGAGCCCAAACTTGGCCGAAAACTCGACACGACACTGCAAATTGAGTTAATGTCAGACATTAAACATCGATAGTCGTTGGACTAATCCAGAAGGGAAATGAATAGAGTGGACACTCGAAATGTAGAAGGGTGGAAAGGCCGGTTCTTCGAGGACTTCGAAGTCGGCGATATCTACAAACATCCACTGGGCAGAACCATCACTCAGACAGATAACACTTGGTTCACCCTATTAACAATGAACACCAATGAATTGCATTTCAATGTTGAGTACGGTAACCAGGCCGAATTTGGCAAGCCCCTCGTTGTTTCGCCACTTACCTTGGCGATTGCATCGGGCCAGAGCGTCACAGACCTCACTCAAAACGCAATTGCGAATCTTGGGTGGGACGAAATCAAGATGACCCATCCGGTTTACGCCGATGACACGATTTGGTCAGAGTCATTGGTCTTGGACAAGCGCGAGTCTTCATCGCGACCACACGCAGGTGTGGTTTCGGTTCGCACTCGCACCTTGAACCAACACGGCAATGAAGTGTGTTCGTTCAAGCGCACATTTATGGTGCACAAGCGGGATTCGGCACTTCTCAGTACCCCGCGTCCGGAGCCACTGGATCCACAGTGGAAGGCCTGACCTAAGTTCTTGTAACTAAACAAATCGCACCGACACAGGAGCAATACCGCTTATGCGCATTGTCCCCGGGTCGGTGCGATTTGTTGTGAGTTTTCCATACAACTTTAGCTGGCTGCGTTGACTGATTTCTTTGCAGACCATTCATTAATGATGTCGTCTGTAGTAGTCACAGCTCCGAATCCAAATCCAAGTGTTTGCAGAGCGACATCGTGGCGGTGGCGCTCGAGTTCGCCGCAAGCATCTCCAGCAATGAATGTGTGATAGTCGCGAGCACTTGCATCTCGCGCTGTTGTTTCAACACACATGTTCGTGGTAACCCCGCACAGTACAAGTTGATGTATGCCCATGCTGGTGAGATACGTTTCCAGTCGAGTTCCATAAAAGGCGCTGTAACGATTTTTATCGATGATGATGTCTTGGGGTTCAGGAGTAAGGCTCGGGATTATTTCCGCATCCCAACTTCCTTCGGCAAGTGAATTGACTTCGGCCAGAGCTGGAATCAAGTGTTGAACTACTACGCCACCATCCGTGTAGTCGCTGCGGTAAACGAAGCGCGTGAAAATCACTTGAACACCAGCCTTATGTGCTGCTTCGACGAGTCGCTCACAGTTGGGAATTGCATCCTCACACATGCTGATGTCAAGACCAATTTGCGCAACGGAGCCCTTCCGATCGCAGAAGCCGTTTTGCATATCTATTACCACTAGGGCTGTGGGGTTTGAAGGGTCAAAGGTGAGCGGCATGGCTTTCTCCATTCAAAGTAAAAGGTCTGAGTTACTGTGACTAATGTAGTATTAAGGTCGTGAATGAGAGAGCAAATCCCGAAAATCCGGTCTTCGATGGTGTCGACCCCGTCACATTGTGTACGCCCGACGCTGCGCAAGCGATCGCTCTTTATCGGGATGGCTTGGGATTTCAGGTGGTTTCAGAGTCGGTGTGGCCGGCGCAACCGTGGCGGCAGGTGTGGAAACTTCCGCCTGGCCCGGACCTGCAGGTTGTCGAGCTGGGAAAACCACGTGCGCATGGGGGTGGAATTCGAATAGTAAGTGTTCCGGAATTACCAGTTGTTCACGGAGGGCGCTTGCCTAATCAGCCGGGGCCATACGCTTGGGACTTCTATGTCCGAGACATGCAAGCTTGCGTTCAACGGATTAAGGACCTTGGTTGGACATTCCGATCTGAACCTCAGAAGTATCCACTTTTTGGCCAAGATTTCGAAGTCACGGAGGTGATGTTGGAGGGTCCACAAGGCCTGCTTCATGCACTGGTTGAGTACATCCCGGGCCAACATCGATGTGTGCTGGGGATCGATGAATCCGAAGACGCTAGCGAGATGATTGCGCTTGTGGTCGTCGTGGACTCCATTGATGCACCCCGGCAAGCGATGATCGAGGGGCTCGGTGCTGACGTTGCCATGGATGAAACATTCGCAGGTCCTGAAATTGAAAGATTACTCGATTTGCCCCCGGGCAGCGCTTTTCAAATGGTGCTCATGCGCGGTCCAAGCCGACGCAGTGCGCGCTTTGAATTACTGGAGAGCATTGGTGGAGAGGCTGTCAATTCCGGTATTCCCCATGTGATCGCGCCTATGCCCTTCACGAATCTCGATAATGCGATCGGGGCACTGCGCAAATTCAATGTAGTTGTTTCCGATCCTGTGGCGACGGCTGGTGGACAGGTAGCTACGGCAATGTTGGCAAGCGGAATTATTCTCGAACTACGTTGACAGGAAACCTCAGACGTTTTATTGTGGTGTTCGACCACCCATCGTGAAAGCCCCATGACGGAGAACCTATGAACCTGAAAATCACCTACGGCCCGTGGGGCGAGACAATGGACGAAATGGTCGCGGCCGCGCAAGCAGCCGAGGCTGCAGGCGCCGAAGTCCTCTGGGTTCCAGAACTCCATCGCAGCGCCACTATCTCCGCGGCAGCCATCGCGGCCGCGACCGATCAAGCCGCCGTGGGAACAGCGATCGTCCTCGCATTTACCCGCAGCCCAATGGTCACCGCCCTCGAAGCAATGGACATTGATGAAATGACCCAGGGCCGTTTCATCCTTGGTCTCGGTTCGGGAGTGCAGCGACTTAATGAGTTATGGCACAACGCACGTTGGGGTAAGCCTGTTGGCCACATGCGGGAAACGGTGCGCAACATCCGAGCCTTCATCGCTTCAGCCCGAACCGGCGAAACCATTGATC
>Ga0208544_10002076_pt1 | contig 13351 bp, 16 predicted proteins | sample DEB08_DNA_9_FD_184526 | JGI IMG/M metagenome (GOLD analysis project Ga0208544, IMG submission 184526) | Aqueous microbial communities from the Delaware River and Bay under freshwater to marine salinity gradient to study organic matter... | ecosystem: Environmental > Aquatic > Marine > Coastal ...
CCCCAAAACCCCAAAACCCCAAAACCCCAAAACCCCAAAACCCCACGGTGATTCCGAATATAATTTATAGTTTTATTAAGACAGAGTAGTTGTAGTATTTTGGTGTTGCGTAAGTAGTTTTTTTAAAAATCAAAAGAGTATCTAAGGCAGGTTTAGACTCGGTCTGGAACTTCTTGTGCATTCTCTTTACGATTTTTGTCTTCCTTGACGAGCTGTATTTCATAGAGAAGGGACAGTCGGACACGTAGATCTCGGCAAAGCAGCCTCAGCCTTGCATAAGTGGAGCTTGAAGGCTTGCTTGTATTTCCGGGGTATGTCCTTACGTGTCGCTCATCTCTCTCTCGAGGAGAGGCATCTCTCATGATCACTCGGAGCCGTTGAGGAAGAGGGCGACGCCGGAGATGATACGCTTGGAAGCTTCGCCGTTGTTGGCCATCTTGAACGTGCAGAGGAGGCTTTCACGAGTAGGTGAGTGGTAAACTGGCGTCTCAACTGTGCCAGATGGGTAAGGATCGTTCTCCGCATCAGCGATCCAGGCAATCGAGCAGAGAGGCAGTTGCTGGATTTCTTTCTGCGCGCCACGAATGTCGGCCAGTCTAGTGCCATCGAAGGCACAACCTTGCAGCCAGAGACCTTCGAGTTGGATTGAGCCTTCTCTGTTAATCTTTGTGGCGTCAAAGCTCGACACAAGTTTGAGTTCGTCGATAGCGACCTTGAAGAGACGAGCAGATCTCTGTCTGAAGGCGCTAAGGAAAGTCTCCGGGTGGAACAGGTCACTCAAGTTGACAGGTGACTTCAGAAGAGCGTTGGCTTGGACCTTCTGCACCCATTTTATGAGGGCGGAACCCTTCTTGTTGACCAGACGGATCCAGTTGTTGGGGTTCTCGGGGCCCTCCCACTGCTTTTCCCAGGAGGCAGGCACCTCACTCTTCATCAGCTGGGTGGCAATAGCTTCGGTCTGAGGGGTAAGCATCTCAGTGCCTTGAAGCACCTTCGTGATGAACTGAATGTTGTCGTCCACCTTAGCAAGAATGTTACGCACGGCAACCATCTCCATGAACACGAACTGGTCGACGGGGTCTTTCGAGTCGATGTCCTTCTTCGTGATCTGGACTTGACGGAACAGCTCAGCCTTGTACACGGTGTTCCAAAGCTGGCAGATAGGTCCGAGCTACTCAGTCCACTTCTCTTTGTCAAAGCGGAGCTCCTGAGCACTTACCGCGCCAAGAGACTTAAGTTTGTTTATCACTTGGTTACTGTTGAAGCGCTGGACACTGCGGTCGATGTTAGCTGGAAGACCAAAGATTTCAGCGTTGTCGGACTCGGGAAGCTTGTTGATGACGCCCACATAGTCACGAGTGTTAGCACTCTGGGGAACAGTGGTGATGTCCGAGAGGGAAACCTTGCCCTTCAGAGTCTCGTCTCTGAAGATCTCCTGCATGTAGGTTCTCAACACACGCATGTCATATTCGTTGTCAACACGGCCTCCATAGATGGCGTTCTCCAGGATACCGTACACCTTCTGCCATTGGGGTTCCTTGCCTTGGGATTCGCGAAGGATGTCAGAAAGGATGCTTTCTCCGGCCTTGAGATCACCGTAGGAGAACTCGTAGTACTTGACCCAACCTTGAGGAATGTAGGTGCGTCTTTCTTGGATCAGGGCGTGGAACCAGGATAGGATAAACAAGAGCTGGTTCTTGTAGGGCTCGTTGTTCTGCTGAGTATTAGCTGGGACAACGTACTGGAATGTTCTTTGCAAGTTGTTTCGCACACCAGGTGGGGTCTCGTAAGTAATTTTGAGACTGGACTGAAGCAGGATAGAGGGGAATTTGATATGAGGCTCACTAGTCAGCCAGAGTCTGAACTTCTTGTCGGGCTAGAGCATCTTGAATTCCTTCTCGAGGATAGACAGCCAAGGCGTCACAAGATGCAAATTCTTGAGGCACACCCACTCTCCTTTGATCGCGGCCTGCTTGATGGTTTCGATGGCGATGTCGTTTTGGCCACCACCCATAGCAAGCTCGTGATAAGCGGCACGTCCAATCACCTGCTCGGCGAACTCCTGCAGCTCAGCACTTGGGTCAGAACCTGGCGAGATGATGAACAGGACTGGCTCGTTGCAGCTAGACTCTTGCTCATAAAGATGAGAAAGGTTGAAGGCTGCAGGCTGCACATTCTGATTTCCGAAGGCTTCTTTCACGAATTGGTTCATGGCAGACTCGAGACGGTCAGGTCTGAAGATCTGAACCAGGATGACTCGCTGGAAGCTGGTGAGACGGCCTTGCACCTGCTGAGGAATGTCTTTCTCGGGTTGTTCAGATTGCGCGAAGGGTCCCCACACATTCTCGTTGTCGAGTTGGATAGAGTGAACGAGCGAGCCGAACGTGTTTACGAACATGCCAAATGCTTCAGCGCGGTCAGGGTTCGCCCATCTAGGAAGCTTTACGCCAGCTTCGGAGCTCGCAACTGCAGTGCCTGAGAAGAATTCCCATTCGTCCTTTCCAAACAAGTGGGGGTACACGCCCTTGATGAAATGCAAGCTGTAAGTCAGTCTGTCGGCTTTGAAGAGGGATCTGCCGATCTCGGAGAAACTCAGCTTGACGAGGCTGTTGGAGAGCATCTTCAGTTTCTCTTCGGTGGACTTAGACTGGGGTTTGGTATCCAGAGCGCGGTTGAAGAGCTTGATGAATGAAGCGAGAGAGAACTGGTACATGTTGTTGATCTTGATGAGGTCACCGAAAACCATGTAGAGGTTGCTGCCAATGTGAGCGAATGGACGGTAAACTTCACGCTGCTGGTCGAGGGACACTTGCAGGCTCGAGGATTCGGTGAGGGCGCTCTCAATTTGACTACTCTGAATCTTGGTTTGGTTCAGGGAGTCGATGAGGGTCTTGTTCTGGAGAATGTTTCCTGTCGAGTTAGCGAGTTCTGTCAACAGCGACTTCTCGTAATCAGCGAGCTGAATCTTCAGTCGTTCTTCCTTCTCGAGCAGTTCAGTCTTGCGAGCCTCCAACTCAGGCTGCTCGAAGTTGATCGTGGTCGAGAGGAGCTGGCCTTCGAGACCACTCTTAGTGACGGTGAAGTTGACATCGGTCACCAGGGCACTACAGTTAGGGGGGATGCTCACGAACTGGTCTCTCGTGGTGAGGTAAAGACGGAAGTTGGGGTTGTAATCAATTGCCTTTTCTCCGATCTGTACCACCTGCCTAGGTCCTTGCTGAATCAAGTCCTTCCTCAGAACAGGCACCAAAAGTGATTCGATGCCGTCGACTTCTTGAATGACAAGCACTTTTCCGAAACGAATCGACAGTTCCAAGTTGGTGTTGAATTTAGGGTCTTGGTGGTTCAGGATTTCCACGTTGTCGTTGGTCGTCTTGAGAGTGGTCTTCAACCATTCGGTCGCAGTCGTGGCTGGGTCGATGATCAGAGGAGTCTTCTAGGAGTTCATAATGATGATGGCGTTCTCCATGGAGAGGGTATCGGCGGGCAGGCCTTCCTTCTTCCACGTGAGCATCTGGGCTTCTGAGCTAAGGAAGTTGGAGAACGAGTACTCGGTCATTCTGATTCCGGAGAGCCAGTCACTCAACATGGAAGCGCGGACGTTCTCATTTGCTCCACCAAGGTAGGCGACGTAAGCGGAACTGACAAGAGCGCGAGCGGGTACAAGGGACATCTCTCGCTCAAGCGTCTGCACCTGCGCTCTCCATCTTTCGTTTTCACCTGAGAGCTGCTGGAGAAGGTGCATAGCAGCACCAAGCATATCCTCCGCCTGCTTCAGATCTGCCTCGAGTCGTGCAGCTTCCATTGTCTTGGTCTGGAAATCGTTGTTCAGCTACTCGGTCTGTTCACTGAGTTCATCGAGTTGGATCTTGCACTCTTTGACTCTCTCTTGCGACTGGTGTAGCTTTTGCATAAGGCCTTCGAGTTCAGAAGTCAAGGGTTCAATCTTAAGGAGAACCTCGGAGTACTTCACATTGGCCTTCACCCAAGCTGCGAGAGGGGCAGCAGCGCGAGACGCGTTTTGGATAACGGAACGTTCGAAACTGGCGGGGTTCTGGTTGATAATCTTATTGACTTTGTTACGGAGCTAGGGGGTGACTTTCCTGGCGTCGAAGTTGAGAATCTACTGGATAACTCCCGAGATACTCAAGAAACGTTTCATGGCGTTCCAGGAAGTGTCGCCTTGTCCCATGAACTGCATGACAGCAGCGAGCACGTGACTGACAGCATCAGGGGGCATTCTGAAAGCTTTGATTTCGTTCAGGTTGCTAGGTTTGAGCTCTCCGACTTGCTCCTTTGCTTCTTCAACTTCGGGCATAATACTTGACAACTCATGCTCAACCATGGTTCTTCTCTTCTGGATGACTTGTTCATCATGAGCACAGTTTTGCTGCAAGCTTTCGACCTCTGTCTTTCTCGCGGCCTTCTTTTCCATCGAGACCTGAATCAATTGCATGGCCTGTTTGGCAGCGACTTGACTCTTGCTCAACAGTTTCTTCTTTCCGTTCGCTTCTTTGGAAAGTTCGTCAACCTGTCTTTGCGCTTCTTGAAGCTTTTCGAGACCGGCAATTAGATGCTTAGATTGTCCGCCACTGGTAGAAATGATTTTGGTCAGCACTTGCTTGAAAGTCTACACGAAGTTTACGAACTTGGCGGGACTGATCAAGAACTTTTGAGCGGACTGGGTGTGCAGGAAAATGGCACCGCTGATGATTTCTTCCTGCTTCTTTTCGAGCTGGGGCAACACCTCCTCCAACTCAATTGCAGCGACCTTGGTGTAGGAGTCCTTGGACCAGCCTTGGTTCCACAAGATGATGCACTTGTTGAAAAGGGCGGGGTTCTGGGCGCAGTTAGTCACAAACTTGGGATGGTTGTTGTCCAAGCTGACCACAACAGAGAGGTTCTTCTTGATACGACTCACAAAGAACTCAAACAGAGTCTTGCACTCGTACTGGTTTCTCATCTCGTCTTGGAGCTGCGAAAGGATAGGCTCGAGCTCCTCAGGGGTGTACAGGCCGGGAACCTCTCCCGCGGAGATCAGGGAGTTGAGGTACTCGAGGAACTCGTCTTGCAAAAGTTGGTGATCTTCAACGAAGAGGACAGTCTTTTGGGCTTCGACACCAGCCTGCTGGAGCACAACTTTAATGTCACGCTTGAACTCTTTCATGCCGTAATCTCTGTTGATGTGGGGCGTGAAGAAAGTAGCGTTCAAAAGTTGAGCAACGAGCTGGGTTGAGGCTTTGCGGCCGACGCCAGACTTACCAGCGAGCAAGAGACTACCACCTGGTGTGGAGAGTGTTCGCTCGATATAGGCGATCAAGTCGAGCACCTCGTCGATCAGGTGAATGTCAAGCTCCTTGAACTCTCTTTCGTAGGCACGCATTGCTTGCTCGACCATCGTAATGAAGTCCGCCTTGCCAATACGACCCATGCTAGGAAGTCCGGGCAGCAGACTCTCGGTTCCTTGCATGATCTTACTGATGAAGTAAGTGTCAGTTAAGCGGTCTCCGTACTTGAGGTGATTCTTAAGAAGAGCGTACAGGATTTAGTCAAACTTCTTCTTCGCCATAGGGTCGACTAGCCTGTCTCTGAAGGTTCTCGACGACTCGTAGATCATGATCTCGATCAAGGACTGGGCTTCGGGAATTTCGTACCTGAGGAGCTGGAAGATGAGAGAGGTGATTTCTCTGGGAGTGATCAGGTAGTGGCGGTGGTCATCAGCTGAAAACTTCTTCTTGACGTTGGAGTAGAGGTCAATCAAGAAGGACGAAAGACGTTTCGATGAGTTAGCCATTTGGCCACCTCCGAATCGTTGATGCGACAAAATGGTCTTCATGAATTCACCGTACACGGGCAGGAGCTCCTCAGCCTCAGGGTAGTCCATGTAGCAGATACGGACATTGGCGGTGAATCTCGTGGTGATCTTGTGACGGCCGATGGTGGTCGAGGGGTTCATTGAGGCAACGATCTGGATTCGCTCGAGGGAAACGAACTCCAAATTGTGGTCGTAGAATCCCTTGTAACAAACGATTTGCTGCAAGAAGGAAATCAATTAGATGGTGTCGTACTTGTCCGGCTTGGGCAAGTTGATGTCTTTCAAGTAGATGATGAGGCGCTGGCACTCCTTAGGTCTGTAGACGCGTCCTTGGGACACCGTTGACTGCGAGCACATTTGGTTGAGCTTCTGGATTACATGGAAGGCGGAGGTCTGGGCGTTGCAATGAATCACGGCCAACTGAGTGGACTTCATCTGGCGGATCAAGCTCCTGATGACCAAGTTTTTACCACAGCCTTCAGGTCCCACCAAAACGAAACTTTCATCGCGGTCAAGCAGAGGCTTAACAAGGCCGATATCCTTCTGGATAGAGGCAGTCCTGACGATGGGAGGGTTCTCCGAGTCGTTCAGCTCTTCGATCTTGAGCGCACCCTTAGCTTCGAAGATGTAGCTCATCCAGACCTGCTTTGCTTCGTCCCAGTAGTTGGAGAGCAAGTTCTTGGGGTCGGCGGGTCTTTCCCCAGATGCGTTGAACACAAGGGTGCAGAACTCCTTTCTGAGCTTGTAGCTAAAGTTGCTACCGAGTCCCAAAATACAAGCAAAGGCGAACGAGCCCTTGTTCGAGCACTTCTGCAAGTAGCTGAGCGCGTTGTTGACGATACCGACTTTCGTGGTCTCTTCAACCATTTCATGCTGGCGTTGCAAGACCCAGTCAAGAGCGGTGAAGAAGATGTCTTCCATCCACTGAGTGAGCTTATTACGCAGTTCTTCAGGTTGCTTGTTGATCCAAGTCTTTGTGATTCTTGTCACTTCGACGTCTTCTTCGGAGAGGAAGATCATACCGAGGCGACTGACAGTGGCAGGGGAGGCGAACCTCAAATCGTTTGTCTCGAAGATGAAGTTGACGTTGTCACCGAAGGAGATACGCTCTCCGTTGGGCAGAGTGAGCAGATGGTTGTCGTCCATGACGGAGTTGAGGGACTCGATCCACTCGGGGTCAATGTCACCATCGCACACGATCCAGCAAATGGTCTCTTGCGGCTACTTGACCACTTAACGTGCACTTGCTGTGAGGACACCGTCCTAGAACTCTCTGGTGTCGTGGTTCATGAGACCAAGGAGTTGCTCACGAGGCATGGACTTAGGGTTCATGACATGAGTCACAATCTGTGTGTTCAGCTTCTCGTAAGCCATTTTCAAGATTTTCCAGATGGTGGTCTTACCGCATCCGGAAGGACCAACGATAACGACACCCATACGCTGCTTGGTGGCTTCGTAGAACTGCAGGATCTTTTGGACTTGGTTGTCGACGTGCTGCAGCTTGAGATCTTCCACGGTCTTCCTGATTGCCTCCGTAAGTTCTTCATAGGCGATATCGGCCGAGTTGATTCCGGGGAAGATGTCAGACTGGAGTGCCTCGTACTTCTTGGCATCAGAGTAGGTCAGCTTCGAAATGGTGTTCACTCTGATGGATTTGATGAGGATGAGGGCCTCATCTTCATACTTCAACTTTCTTCCCTTCTTCAATTCCTGCTGGATCAAAGTTCCACCAGTCACGAAGATAGGCTTCTGAGCTCTCAGCTTCCAATCGTAATGCTGTTGAGCGGACAAGAGTTGGCCACAGAGTTTGAACAGACCGACGAGCTTGGTTGAAAGCTTGGTGGCGTGCTTGAAACCTTCAGAGAAGAGCATAGTCTCTGCGATCAGTTCGATGTCAGGAGCGGACATGGCAACAGGACGGAAGAGCTGCTTCAGATTATCAGGAAGCTTGGAACGACCTCCGTAACCCTTGCCGGCCGGGTTCATGGTCACAAAAATGCCAGCATTCTTGTTGACGGTGATGCTTCTGCCGAGGAGCTCGAGAGAAGGTTGACCCTCTTTGATTGCCCACTGGATGACTTGAATTTGCTGGGAGATGGCAGAGAGCTGCTCTTCGAGAAGTCTGTTGAACTCATCGAAGCAACCCCATGCTCCACACTTGACCAGGCCGATAAAGATGCGACCCATGGCCTTGTAGTCGAGACCTTCGTCACAATTGAACACGAGAACCTGGCGACCGAACGCCTGGCCGAGGGCTTTGACTGACTCGGTCTTTCCTGTACCAGCGGGACCGTAGGGGTTTCCACCGTAGCCGAGTTTCATTCCCATGACGAGTGTAAGGTAACACTTGTCAGTCAAGGGAGAGTGGACGAGTTTGGCTGCATTGCCCTGGTACTCGTAGGTGTAGTCGAAGAACGCATCGCACATGCCGACCTTGCACTGCTGCTCAATCCTGTAGCGGAGCTGCTTAAACCACATCCAGTCGTTCGGGTTTTAAGTGTTCACGATTCCGTCCGCCAAGAGGGCATCGACCACGGCGATGTTATGGATAATGTCCAAGATCAGAGCCTTCACCTTCAGGAAGAGGAGGTTGTCTCCTTTGTGGTCAAACGACATGTAGCCTTCCAACTGCTTCTGCAGATCGCCCTTGTAGTTCGCGAGCTTGCCGCGCTTAATGGCTTGCACGCAGTTAGTGCTGAACGAAATCATCTCAGAGATACAGCAGATCTGGGAGGGCATGTTGACGATGTCAAGACCTTGACCCTGCACGGTCTGCTTCAAGAGGCCGTCCATGGTGTTTCTCATGGTGTTCTCTAGCTCTAAGAGCCAAATTTCGACATCGATAGTGACAGCAACAGGCTACACGAGCGGCACGTACTCTCCATGGCTACTGATCATCGATTTAATCTGAGTGTTGTCCTTGTTGAACTCGACTTTGTGGATTCCAGAGAAGAGCTTCTTCAAGTGGCTCTGGATGACTACAGCGTTCTGAGCTTGTCCCAAAATTTCGAGCAAGTCATCGTCACCGATGAAGTAGAAGCGAGAGAACTTCTGACGTTTCTCTTCGAGGTAGTCGTTGAGGGCTTTCTGGCACATTTCGAGTTGGTTCAAAATGGTTTCCAAGGTGTCTTTCAAGCCCTGTATTTCAGTCAAAGACATGACTTTAGGGTCACTGCCAATGCCCAACGCAATCGACCTGTACTCTTCGTCGACTCTTGTGAAACGTCCTTGCTCTTGAGGAAGGGCGCCACGCATGAAAATGGGCTCAAGGTACACCCACTTGCGCTGGATGATGTTGAGCTTAGCCAGATGGTCGTCGATACCGCCGAAACGCTTCTCGAACTGCTCGATCTGGTCGCTGAAGCTCTGGAAGTAGCGAGACTCTTTGAGTGACATGATCAGACTTTGATGGTCACTGACCTGAGTCATTACATCCTTCCACTCCTTGATGAGCTGCGTAGTCCTGCCGTTCGACTCGTAGTCAGTCAGAACGAATTCAGTGCTCTCGCACCAGACTGACAGCTCATGGATAGCCTCACGGATCGTTACTTCACCCTGGGCCTTGTCTGCGAGCTCCTTGATGTCCTTTTGTTTCTTGATCATCGTGGGCACCGCATCGACGAGGTGACCGAACTTCATCTTGTCAAAAGTGACATCTTTAGGCAGCGCTAGGATTGAGATAAGTTTGCGCCAGTGCTCCTTCTCGAACGACTCACCAGTGCAAAGCTTAATTAGAGGCCAGGCTTGCTTGTAGTCCTCAATCTGCTTGAGCAGGAACCTCACGACCACGTTCTTGGGCATCGTCTTGAGCTTCTCGCTCTGCTTGAGGAAGAAGTCTTGGAAGGCGAAGTAGCCCTTCTTTCTGAAAGTGAGCCACTCTTCTTTGCTGTACTCGTCGAGCTCCTTTTTGAACTCCTCGAAAAGTCCCCACGACTGGTTCTGCTCTTCCAACTCTTCCTTCATTTTTTCGTAGTAGGTGAACTGAGGCTGATCGCGGCCAAAGTGCTTGCAGTCCTTGTTAATCTTATCGATGCGTTCTTGCAGGCCTCCCCACTGGGTCCTCAACTCGCCCATCATTTCAGAGGTCTCCATCGCCTCTTCGTAGGTGAGCTGGTTTCTGTCCTTAGGTTTCTTCTCTTGCCATTTGTCGAACATCTTCTCGAGGTCTCCGTTGAGGTTTTTGACTCTGGAGTCAAGCTCTTGCACAAGGCGAGCTTTCTGGTCTTCAATTTTCTCGTTGAAGGCAGCCAGTCTAGCATCGAACTCTCTCCACATGCTCTCGATTTCGCCGAGTCGCATAGCTTGTCCAGTCATCTGCTTGATCATCTTGTTCTTTTTCTCGCAGCCTTCGAAAATCTTAACGATTCCTTCTTTCTCGACACCGATCTCCATGGCGTCTTCATGCATCTTCTCGATTTCTTCCACGCTCTTGGGGTTCACGTTGAGCTTCTCAAGGCCCTTCTTAATGAATTAGTGGACGATATCGGAGTCCCTCTCGATGGACTCTTGCAGGGTCTCGACGAGCGCATCCGAAAGACGGCGGAAGAGCTCCTCGATGCCAGCCTTGAAGGGCACCATGTTGACGTTGATGCAGTCGACCTTGGTGGAGTCAGGAAGTTTCTTCAATTCCTTCCTCTGTACGCGGAGCATCTAAAAGTTGTCTTCCCAGTCTTGCACGTCTGTGAAGTTGTTCTCGATGTGACTCTGGAGGTCAAGGTTTCCAAGAGCAGTCCATGACATGTACTGGGTGGTAAGAACTTCGAGACGACCGAAAAGCTCTTCAGCCTTAACGTACACTGTCTTCAAGTGCTTGGAGTTCTTCTCGGGCATGAGCTTGAACATGTCGGCTTTTCCACCACCAACGCCCATAAAGCGTAGAGGCTGAGTGATGAAAGAAGAGATTTCTTTGTAGTAGCGCTGCTTGAGCTCCTCGAAGGTAGGTCTGAACTCGAGAGTACCGTTTCTGAAGACCATGTCGGCAGAAATTTCAGGTAAAGACTCGTTGAGCGACTCGAGGCCCATTTGGTACTAGAACTCAAGAGCCTTGAAGAGCTGGTAGTTCAAGTGGGTGAGCCACAGTCTGCACATGTCAGAGGATCTCTGCTTGGTGACAGAGTCCACAATTCTGCGCATTTTCTGCAGGTTTTCCTTCCAGACGTTCTTGTTCTTGAGAAGGTCGACGTTCATCAGCTCGACGATCATGTCGGTGACATTCATGTGGACCTTGCGAAGTTTTCTGTTCTCGGCGATCAGCTCGGTAGCACGTGCCTGGACTTGCTTGATGTACATCTCGATCTCGATGGGGTCGTTCCAAGTCACCGACTTGCCGTCACTGCCTCTTTTTCCCTGAGGGTTCTTGATCAAGTACTCAAAGCTTTGAGCTTTCTCGAGCATCATGGGCTTCTGGCAGTCGATCATCTGAGTGCCCATAGAGTTGTAGAAGTTAGCAACTTGCTTGAGGGTGACTCCTTCCTTGTAGAACTTCTTGGCGTTTTCAGTGACCGCGTGCACTGGCTTCGGGATCTTGAAGCCGTGTTCGCCGAGGACACGGGCGTCCTTGACGAGAGTGACGAGCTTGTCGGAGTAGTTGACCTTGAGCAGGCCACCTGCCTCGTAGTCGAACTCCATGAGCTGCCCTGTCATCTGATACTTGTGGGCCTCGTTGGGGTTGTTGAGAGCGCGCTTGATCGTTTCAATCCATTTTTCGAAGAGGTTTTCTTCGAAAGACTTGATCTGCTTGATGAGATCTTGCGAATCTTGCTGCAAGCGCTGGATTGCGTTGAGGTCACCGAAGAGGCCGGACGCTACTTTCAGGTTGGACTGAATCTTGAGGAAGAGCTGGCGAGACCAAATAATGGCGCTCACGGTGTCGGAGACATTGGCGCTCTGAGGAGGCTTCTCCATGCCCGGGATTTGTTCCAAGCTCTGGCCAGTCCTGTTCTCGAACTCTTCCTTGAACTTGAGCACTTCTCCACTGAGCTGTGCCAGCAAGGTCTCGCGCTCCTGCTAGAGCTCCTTCTTGATGGAGTCTTTACTGAGTAGTCCCTTCCATCTCTGGAACTCTCTGAGCAGCTGGGAGGGTGTAGCCTTGCCCTCAGCGAAGATCTCTTTTCTGAGCTTCTGGCAGATTTCTTTCTCCATGGGCTCGAGGATTCTCTCGTACTCTTTGTGAGCACGGCTCCAAGAGCTAGCCTGGAACTCGTTTGTGTAGAAGGAGTTGATCTTTCTAAAGGGGTCAAAGGTCGCGTTGACGTTGAGTCGCTCGCGTTCCTCTGTGGTCAGCAGTCTTAACAGTTCGTCGTGCTGCGAGCGCAACTCAAAGATGACGCCGATGCGGATGATGATGTTCTCGAGGTAGGAGTCCATGAAGGGCTTGCCCTTCCACTGGTGCTGCTCGTTCTGACCGCGCCAGAATTCTCTTGTCAGCTCGGTGATGCGGTCCTTCCAGCCACGGCAGATGCGCATGCACTCGTTGAGCTTGACACGCACGTCGGTGAAGGAGCTCTACCAGATGTCGGTATCCTTGAACTCTTTCTCGATGCGGGCGCCGAGAGCTTTCGTGGTCACCTTAAGTAGGTTTTCCATGCGGGGCTGCGAGTACACGGGGTAGATACTGGGGTCCCGCCAAATCTGATCCAAGGAATCCTGGATGTTGTCGACCAAGGCGCTGACTGAGCCGAGATCGAGGTTCTCAAGCTCGGAGATAGGTTGTGAGATCCTAGCAAAGTGCTTGTTGATGACCTCAGCCTTCTTGCGGAGGTTCTCATTTTGAGCGGAGCCGATGTTCTCGCGCTCGACTTCCTGCCAGCACTCGATCTCATCAAGAGGGCCGAGGATGCCGCGGAACTCGTCCTGGTTGAAGTCGACCTGCTGCAGGTTCTGACCGCCCTTGCGGAGGGTGCGCTGCAGACCAGCCTTCAGCGAGTAGAGCAAGTCACGAAGTTGGTTATCTGTTTTGCCGCCAGCGGCAGCGGCTTCTCCCGCTTCGCCGAAAAGCACGGGGCCGTACACGTTTGTGAGGTACGTGTGCAGAGCCTGCACTGAACTGTTGCGGATCGAGGAGATCATCACCTGGTGCTGGATGCGGCCGGCTTCGAGCTCTTCGCTGCCTTGGCCCAGCTTGACGAAGTGAACTTCGAGGGCGCCGGGAGGAGGGTTTGCAACGGAATTTGCAAAGCAGCGGAACTTGGTGCCGTCTGCCATGATTTGGAGGACTTTGACGTTCAGCTCGTTGAGGAACTAAGCGATCTCGGGGGCCTGAGCAATTTGCTCGGCGAGTGCGGGGTTGCCGAACATAGCGGCGGTAGTGTTTGCGATGTAGAGACACCGCGGGTCTTAGGTTGCCATCGATACTGTGAAGTGTCTTCGAATAGAACGAAAGGTATTTGAAATTCAAATAATTATAATCCAAGATACTCTCTCTCTGCTTATGACTAATCTAATCGAATATGACCCACAAATTCAAATTAAACACTCTCAACTCTTAACTCCTGGGGTTTTGGGGTTTTGGGGTTTTGGGGTTTTGGGGTTTTGGGG
>Ga0208544_10002078_pt1 | contig 13336 bp, 7 predicted proteins | sample DEB08_DNA_9_FD_184526 | JGI IMG/M metagenome (GOLD analysis project Ga0208544, IMG submission 184526) | Aqueous microbial communities from the Delaware River and Bay under freshwater to marine salinity gradient to study organic matter... | ecosystem: Environmental > Aquatic > Marine > Coastal ...
TATACTAGAAACGGTCAAGTTTTGTGAATTGTTAAGAAAATCTTAACAAAAATATAACTATTTGATTATCAATGTTAAAACTAACGTTTTGCAAGCATAAATCTTGGATTTAAAATCAAAATACTTGACCGTTCAGAGTATATCTATTAAATCTCCTTCTGCTAGTATGGCATTAATGGTAGTCGTTGCTGCTGCTGGATCAATTAATCTAGTGGTTACTGCCGCTCTTAATTTTAAGGTTTTGGCTAAAGTTATCCATTTTGCAGGATCTCCCTCATAAAAATTATCAATAGCTGGTCGAGCGGCATTCGTCCCTTCTAATAATCCAATCGCTTCGGTTAATAATTCATCTACATTTTTATACACTTCCGCTGCGGGTGTGGACTTTGGGCTAATCACATCTGTGCCTTGACCAATTTCAAATAAAGGTATATCTCCCATGTTATCCACCATCGTCATTAAAACATAAGCTTTCATGATTTTTGCAGACCCTGCATGAATGTCTAACCCTTTTTCTTCTGCTAATTTATTTAGTGTCTCTATGTCGGGGAATAAATCTGAATAAGCGTCAAACCACAAACCATTTAAAGTCGCTGGGGATACCGCACTTTCATAAGTAAAACTCCCCATGTGGTACATTCTTGCCATCTGCCCAGCCGCAAATTCTGCATTCAGAAAAGCAGACCCAAATTCTAATTGTATGTTGTTATACAGGTCATTGACACTTGCTTTATTAGGTGTGACCGCATTAGGATTCTCTTGCAAATCCAAATTCGTATCACAGGCAAACAGCCCCAAGCAGGCCATTAGGAAAATTAAGTGATATTTTTTTTTCATACTTGATTTTTTTTGGTTCTAGACAAATAAATGGCAGTCATTAGAGCAACGTGTTCAACTGCTCAATGTGCTATTTTTATCAAATAGACAAAAGGATAGTTATTCCTAAAGGCATTTTGACCCCAGAATTTATCTAGTAACCGAATTTTTAATTATTGAATAAAATATTGTTAAATGAAGCTTCTATACCTGATAGTGTTTATTTAAAAAGAATGGTTGCAGAAGAAATTAAAAAAAATATTTTTTTAATAAACGGTTAATCGTATAATAGATTAGCAATCGCAACGACAAGAAAAACATCTATATTGAATAACTCCTTGGTAAAAAGTACCTTTTTTGTACTTTTACTCGATGAATAAACAGCTTCCTTTTTTAATTTTTATCAATTTTTTATTTTTTAGTACTTTTTTGAGTGCGCAACAATTAATTGATATTCAAGAAATTGCAGGTATCAATCATACCTTCCAACACGAAACTTTTATTGGAGGTGGTGCTGCTTTTTTTGATTATGATAATGATGGAGATGATGACTTGTATTTGACTTCTGGCAACCGACCAGATATTTTTTATGAAAATCTAGGAGGCGGTGTCTTTACAGAAAGAACCAACGAAGCGGGATTTTTTGTAGCCAGAAATTATAATACGATGGGGGTCATTGCTGGGGATATTGATAATGATGGATTTAAAGATTTATTCGTTACAACTAAGCAAAAACTAAATGGTGCTTTTGATAAAAATTTATTATTTAAAAATAATGGAGATGGTACTTTTTCTGATATTTGGCCAGCCGACGAATCGGGTAAAAGTACTTGGAGTATTTCTGCTACTTTTTTAGATTATGATTTAGATGGCCTTTTAGATATTTATGTTGGTAATTATGTCGAAATTTCTAATTTACTGAGAGATGAACGAGATGAGGTCATCGGATTTGGGCATACTTGTTTTAAAAATCAATTATTTAGAAATAGAGGGGATGGTCGATTTTCGGATGTTGCAGCAGCTTTGCAATTAGCTGATACTGGTTGTGCTTTGGCAGTTACTGCTAGTGACTTTGATAATGATGGGGATTTAGATTTAATGGTTGCGAATGATTTTGGCCCTGATATTGAACCGAATCGGTTCTTCCTAAATGACCTCGAGAATGGTCGATTTCAGGAAATTGGCAATGATGTCAATGCTAACCAAGCCATTTATGGGATGGGCTTTGCTGTAGGAGATTATGATAATGATTTAGATTTAGATTACTATGTGACCAATAATGGTAATAATTTACTGCTAAACAATGAAAATGGGCAATTTACCGATGCCGCAGCAATTAGTGGAACTGATTATACTTGGAATGATATTCAGGATAGTGTGCTTTCCGTTAGTTGGGGTTGTGCTTTTCTAGATTTGGATAATGATACCGATTTGGATTTATATGTGGCGAATGGTTTTGTTCCTGGTCCTACTTATTTGCCTACCAATATTGTAGATAATGATAAAGTTTTTTTGAATAATGGTAAGGGTGTTTTTCAAGAAGATACGATTAATTATTTGATAGATAATCCTTTTGTTGCCAGAGGAATGGCATATAGCGATATTGATAATGATGGGGATTTAGATGTGATTAGTGTTGTTCAAAAAGCACCACTTAACGCCACTAGAAATTCTAAATTATTTCAAAATCAATTAATTAGTACTAATAATGATGATTTGGTGGGCAAAAATTGGTTACAATTACAACTAACAGGTGTCACCGTAAATAGAGATGCTTACGGTTCTAAAGTATATTTATATGTCGATAATCAAACTTTTATGCGAGAATTAAATGGTGCATCCAGCCATTGTTCTCATTCCACTAGCATTTTACATTTTGGCTTAAATAATATGGAACAAGTTGATAGTATTGTCATTCATTGGACGGGTGGTATCAATCAGCAAACTATTTATAACATTCCTGCCAATCGACGTATTTTGGTAACGGAAGCTGAAGCTGAATTTACGACAAGTATTGATGATTTTATTCTAGCAGCAGGTGCAATCAAGATATTTCCTAATCCGAGTAAAGATTGGTTGACTATCGAATTAGCTACGTTAGAAAATAGAACCGCTATGGTTACTATACTTACCGTGACTGGACAAACCCTCTTTTCGACCTCTTCGAATCAATCCTTGTTTAGTATTCCGATTATGGATTTATCTTCGGGGATTTATTTTTTAAAAGTCGAATCTGGGGAAAACATTCAATTGTTAAAATTTGTAAAGAATTAAAAGCATGTTTAAAATTTTCTGATTGTAATACCGAAAGCTTCGGTATTACAATCAGAAAATTTACTATCTATAGTCCAAAAGGATAAGAAGTGGTTTGTAATCTTTAGTTTCTAGTGTTGAAAGATATGCCAAATTTTGAAATTTGGCATATCTAGGGAGCATCAGTAATTATTAACTTAAGTTGCGGACAATGAAGAGTAGAGATTAGAGAACAGAGAAAAGAGACTAAAACTACCTACAAAACATAAATTCTTAGAAAATTCACCTAAAACTTGGCAATTTCATAGGTTTATCTCACTTCTCTACTCTCTGTTCTCTATTCTCCGCAACTTGGGTTTATTAATAAACCACCACTTTCCCAATAGCCCCACTTTCAGACCTAAGAAAATACAATCCACTAGATAATTCACTCACATCAACGATCGTTTGATTGCCTGCTAACTGTATTTCTTTTAAAATTCGGCCCGTTAAGTCCATTAAAAATAAACGCTCTACTTCTCCCGTTGCTTGCTCTATTATTAAGCTATGGTTAACAGGATTAGGATAAATAGTAATAGCTAAATCTGCTAAAGTAACGTCTTCTATCCCCACACTAAGGCTACAAAATTCCGTATTAGGGGCTAATTCTAAATAACCTTGGCTAGATAAGTCTCGATCCGCAAAAGCTGCGTAATCCAAAGGATAGCGTTTCAAACGAAAGGTAATGTTTTGATTTAAGCTTAGCTCTTCTCCTTGTGCTATAGGTGCACCGCCCCGTAATGGAATTTTATATTCCCAAACAATTTCTTTAGTCGCTGGATTTATTTCAAAAGCAGTTCCAGCACGGCCAGACAAAATTAACATATTTTTATTGGGCAATAACTGCGCACTACTTAGTCCTGATGAAAAAATGCTAAACGTATCTGGATGTGTCAACGTTAAAGCAAAATCATTCGGTAAAAAACTTAAATCTTCTTTGGTTTCATATTGCCCCGTTGCTTCATTATAATTCGGTTGGATGACATTTACCGTGGAATAGTTCGCTCCTACTCTGTTATTAAAAATTAGAACGTCATTAAAATAAGGAGCATCTTCCGTTAAAAAATCATCGACCCATTGCGCATCATGGGCAAAAAATACTTGTTGTGATCCCGCTTTCTGATAAGCCGCAGGATTCCCCCAACGGAATAATAAATCACCACCTTTTCCACCTTTTCCACCTGTATGTCCTTTGGCTTCTTCGGTTGTGGTGCTATGATCAATAATCCATACTTCATCAAAATGAGGCACCGATAATAAAATTTGGTCTAGTCCTTCATGATAATCTATGGAATTACTATGCAACCAATCAGGATGCCCATCTTGATTATCAAAATTTAAATCAATCAATTCTGGATGCTCGTTAACAACACCAAAGTTATTTTTAGCAGCATCAAAATCTTGAATTAGATGATCCCAAGCATGCCATTCCCAGACGATGCTATCTAAACTTGGATTGTATTCTAAAACATAGTCTGGCCAAACCTTTTGCTGGCTCATTTTTTCTGGATCTCTACCTGCTTGTAAACTCTCTTCAAAAGTCTTTAACTCCCACGCAATCATTAACACATTCCCATTCGGCATTGGAGCTATATCATGGTGTAAACGATCAAACTCATCTTTTAAACGAAAAGACCATTTGACATTTCCATACCAATCTAATAATTCTACTAATTCGCCGCCACCGCCTGCCCATATTGAATCCATTGTGGGGTTAAAAAAGCGGCTACATTTTAATAAATCTCCATTTTCTAGTAAATAGGCCATATTACCAGGTCGGAAATCACTGTCTCCTACCCAATCATGCACGACTTCCCCACAATTATCGACTAAATAAACGGTGTTCGTATTATGGGGAAAAAATAGATTATATCCTTCGGAAGTCTTTGCGTTATCAATAGCTAGAACACCTACTGTGTTTTGAGCAACCGCCAAAATAGATAGGAGAAGTAGGTAGCTTAAGCTGATGTAAGTTTTCATAATAAACTTATGCTATAGAGGGCTAAATTTAGTATTATCGAAAATTACTCCCTAACCCTCTTTAAAGGGAGTAGATATTCCTATTAAATGGTGATTAATTATTAATCCTAGAATATTCTATGAACAGGATAAAAACCGAAAAAAGGTGATATTGAAGGCATAAATCTTAAATCCATCTAAATAAAAACGAGACAGATTTATGATTGATGATATATGATTTCAGATTTATGATTGGGGTCACCTATCAACCTAATTTTGGTTATTAAACCGTCTGCTGTATATATGGCAAAAGTACTAAAGTTCTATTAAATTTAGATAATAGCCTGCCTAAGTGTTCGCTTGACTACAAACAAAAATAGCCATGAGTTATTAAACTCACGGCTATTATTTATTTAAAAGTTACTGAATGCTATCTTATTATATTGTTACCTAAAATAACAATCCAACAATTTAACAATCAAGCAATCTTTATTTACTTCAATTCTAATGCTGGCCATCCTGCTGGATTGATCAACTCAGTAGTTGCTCCTTCACCATAGTCATTCAACCATGTGAAGTGCCAAGAGTTACCATCTACACTCATATCAGAATAAGTATAAATTTCGCCCCATTGAGAAGCACCTGTAACAGAAATCTTGTTACAAACGTCAACAATTCTTAAGTTACCTAATGGACGTCCTGCACCTGCTCCATAACATGGATCATACGCACCGAAAGAAAAGTCATCTACATCATAAGCTGTTTTACCATCTTTTGAAAAAGTAACCTCAGTAGAATAACCGTCCTCAGCTCCACACCAGATAGCTGTTGAGATAGCAGTATAAGTACCTTCTAAAGCAGAAGGACAAATAGCTGTAAGGTTAAAGTTAAAGTGACCACGGAAAGCAGCACCGTTTACAGAAGCAGAAGAGTTAGATGCCATAAAAGACTGTCCACTTGTAGTGGTTACTCTACCTACAAATCTGAAAATATCACCAGGTCCTATCTCCGTCAAGCCAAAAGCAGCCATCGCATCGTTAGCCGTAATAGTGATATTAGAGATTCCTTTATTACCATTTTCATTCGTTTCAAAACTTGATGCTGGCCAAGCTTTGTATTCTACTGGTCCTTGAGAAGCATCTCCATCAGATACATCCCCATCTTCGTAAGTTAATTGTAAAGAATACTCAGAAACCAAGTTTCCTGCTTCTAAATCAATAAACTCAATAGTATAAGAATAAGAAGAACCTGCGATATCAAATAAGTTGATATCTCTAACACCTTCAGAAATAAGCGCAGGATATGCTCCTTTTTCTGATGCGTCAAAAGTCGCAATTGGAGCTAAGTTATCATCCGCACAAGAAGTTGCTAGGATTAAAATAGCGCCAAAAAACAATAAAAATTTATTTTTTAACATAGTTGAACTATTATTTTATTTTGAAAGTAGTTGCTCGTCATTACCAGTCTGAAAACATAAAATAACGAGCAACTTTTTGACAAAAGTTTTTTTTAATAGGATATTCTAAAATTATTTAAATCATTTTTAAGTCAATAAAGACTTATACTTAACTTAAATAATTTCAATTGAATACAGCCTATTTAACATCAGCAGATCCATTATCCCAGAATACTAATTCTGTTAACTCTTTTTGAGTTGCATTACCATTTCTGTTGACGTTAACTGCTGGCAAGAATAAAGACCTTGGGAAATTTCCTCCCGCTGGCTCTAAAGTTGGCTGGATATTTAAAGGCATTCCTGTTCTTCTGTACATGTTATATGCCTCTAAACCGTTACCAAAAAGTGCCTTATAATATTCTGTCATTAAGATATTCAACTTACCAGTCGCATCTGCTGCATCGTAACGAGTTAAAACTTCCGCCACAAATTCATCAATCTCTTCAGCTGTTGGAACATATAAGTCACGCTTAGAGATCTCTACTTCTCTTACAGTCTCCGTAGCATTTAAATCAGCTGCTACTAAAGATTCCATGCTTTGGCACTTTGCCATAGACTTACGGAATCCACTTTCTAATAATGCTCTAGCATCACCAGAAGCGCCAGCCGTTAAAACAGCTTCTGCTACCATGAAATCAACATAAGAAGACAACATAATTGGGAAAAATCCTGCACCTTTACCACCAGTTGTACCAGCTTGTGAAGTGTTTTGGAAAGAATTTTCATCAAATTGTCCACCTGCTGGATATAATCCTTTAGTTGATGCGATAAACCCATCTGGAGGCGTACCTTCACCATTACCATGATCTCTACCATAATAACCATCAGGGTAAGCGGTACAATAAGGTAATCTATCGTCTATTAGATCAAAATGAGCTGGACGACCTTCTGGGTCTTCAGGTAAAGTAGAGAAGTGACAAGAATATACTGTTGGATCTTGATTATTAGAATCATCTGTTTGACGGTAGTAGTAATATCTAAGTCTAGGATCTGCAATTGGATTGCCATCCTCATCCGCATAACCTGCTCTCATTAACCACATCATGTAGTTAGATTCGTAAGCTACCCCACCATCTTCATAATTATTATTATAATCTGGGTGACGAGAATTAGGATTATCTCTAGTAGAACCGAATTGAGCTACAAAATCTTCACTTGCATCATCGATATAATCTCCACCAGCAATAATTGCATTCACCGTTGCAGCAGCACCACTTGGATCAACTAATCTAGTTGTTACCGCAGCTCTTAACTTTAAAGTATTTGCTAAAGTAATCCACTTTGCACCATCTCCACCGTAATAGAAATCATTAGTTGGACCAGCAGCATTTGTACCAGACATCTGTGCAATTGCTTCATCTAATAAAGCAATAGCCGCAGCATATACTGATTCTCCGCTATCTGCTTTTGGGCTAATAACGTCTGTTCCTTGACCAGCTTCAGAGAATGGAACATTATTTAAGTTATCCACTAAAGCCATTAAAGTATAAGCTTTAAAAATCTTTGCAGATCCAGAGTGAATATCTAAACCTCTTTCCTCTGTTAAAGTTAATAAAGCCTCAACATCTGGAAATAAATTAGAATAAGCAGCAAACCATAATCCGTTAGTCGTATTAGGAGAAACGTCTGCCTCATAGGTAAAGTTACCCATGTGATCCATTCTAGACAATTGTGCTCCCTTAAATTCTGCGTTCGCAAAAACGTTCGCAAAAGTTAATTGAATATTATTATAAAGGTCACTCACACTCGCTTTATCAGGCGTTACTTGATTTGGATCGTTTTGTAAATCCAACTCAGTATCACAGGCTACAAAACCTACGATTAAAGCAAGCAGAAATAATTTATTTATAAATTTCATATTTATAATATTTCTGAATTAATAAATTAAAAAGATTTTTGTTAAATTGTTAAATTGTTAAATTGTTAAATTGTTAGGCAACATTATTTTAAACCTATCATTTAAACAATAACTTTCGTACAATCTACAAATTCATAAAATTAAGCTTAGCTAGAAAATTAATTCAATGTAAGGAAATCCCTTATTACCTAATAAATTTTCTAGCTTTCAACCTGTCCTTCTTAGAAAGTAGCATTTAAAGTAACACCAATTTTCTTAGCAGTAGGAGCCGTACGGAAATCAAATCCTCTAGCGTTACCTACACCAGTAGATAATACTTCAGGGTCATAATTGATACCTTCTGGGAAGTTAGGCGCTCTATACCATAAGTTCTGTCCAGAGAAAGTTAAACCAATTCTTCCGAATGGTGTCTTCTCAACCAACTTATCAGGGAATACATAAGCTAAAGAAATTTCTCTTAAACGAATAGAAGTTGCATCAAATATACCTCCTTCATCTGCGAAGAAATAAGCTCTAAAGAATGAATCACCAGCATACGTTTGAATATCGTTTGGCGTACCATCAGCTTTTACACCTGGTAATACGATTGGTACAAAACGGTCAAAATCTGTATCAACCGTATTTCCTCTACCCAATAATGCTTGTACAGTAGAAGAGAAGATGTCTCCACCTTTGATGTACTGGAATTGGAAACCAAAAGATAAGCCTTTATAAGAAATATTATTAATCCAGTTAGCTGTGAAATCTGCATTAGGATCACCAATAACAGACAATCCAGCAGCAGCAGTATAGTTGCCTTGACCATCTACGATGTAGTTGCCATTTGCATCTTTATTAAATTCAGTCCCTTGCATGATACCATACTGCTGACCAACGATCGCATAGTTACCTAAACCACCAGCTCCAGCTCCAGCAGCACCACCTCCGTTAAAGAAATCCGCAGAATTAGTAGCAATTTGAATTTGATCAATACCTTCAGCAATTTTCTGAATTTCAGATACGTTTCTTGTATAGTTCAAAGTAATATCCCAAGAAAAGTTTCTTCCTTTCAATGGTGTTAAGTTCAATCCTAATTCAACACCTTTATTACTTAACTCTGCTGCGTTTACTGTTGTATTTGTAAATCCTGTAGCTGGGTCTAAACTTAAGTCGATGATTAAGTCAGAAGATTGTCTGTCATAAAGCGATAAATCAATACCTACTCTATTATTCAAGAACTTAGCTTCCACACCACCTTCTAATTCTTTGTGTAACTCAGGCTGTAAATTAGCATTACCTAATCTGTTAGATAAAGAGTTTGTATTTAATACACTACCACCAGCTGTTACGAAATTATTTGTCGATGTATTCAAAGTAGTTCGAGTTTGGTATGGTAATGGGTAACCCGCAGAAGTACCATATCCTAATCTCAACTTCAAGTAGTTAACTACATTACTATTTTGTAAACTAGGAATCGCATCTGTAGGTACAAAAGATACAGAAACAGATGGGTAGAATACAGATCTGTTATCTCTTTCTAAAGTAGATGTCCAATCATTACGTGCTTGAGCACTTAGATATAAGTAATTCTTATAGCCTAATGATGCTGTAGCGAACGCACCTAGTGTATTTCTATCATAAACACCAGAGAAACTGTTATGATTAACATAATTCTGATGTGTTAATAAGTCAAATACAAATTGGTTCGTACTGAATGTACCGTTACCTGAGTTCTTTTCACTCTTAAGGTTTAAACCTACCAAACCATCTAAGTTCAAGTCATCGCTTAACTTAACATCGTAAATCAAATTTAAAATCTGATCGGTGATTCTGTTTTTTCTGTTAGAAGTAAACAATTCACCATCTGGTACCCGTGGTCCACCACGGTTGATGTGTCGTCTATTCGTTTGAGAATATTGATCAACACCAATTCGGTATAAAGCAGTTAACCAAGGAGTAATTTCGTAGTCCGCTTGCATAGTAGAGAAGAAACGGTTTACATTTTCTGCTTGTCCACTATTGTTTAACGTCCATAATGGGTTCTGAATCGCACCACCTCTACGGTAATAGATATTAGAACCATCTAATGGGCTTTGGTAAGGTAAACCTAACAAATCCATAGATCTTGGTGTAAATAATAAAGCAGCAAATAAACCATTACCATCACCACCTCTGGCAGCACCAGTTAAAGGCGCTAATTTCTCAGAGTCAGCATAGTTGAATGAACCTCTGATTCTTAAACCATTCTGTAATTGAGTTTGTGCACCTAAACCAAAGTTGTGCTTTCTTAAGTAGTTAGATGGTCCACCACCTCTTTGCTCATCTAGATCAGGAATAAATCCTTCATCAGATAAATAAGAGTAAGTTGCACTCATAGAAGAATTAGCCCCTAATTTACTTTCTACAGAAAGAGAAGTTTGAGAAGTCAAACCTGTATCGAAGAAGTTTTCAACACTTTCCCAAGCTTGGTGAGGATATTCAGCACCGATGAATTCAGGAACATCGTCATTATATTGCGGCTGATCTAACGGGTGCGTAATTAATACTTGCCCATTCTTTTCTCCTTTGTAATCAGCACCATAAGTAGAAGGCTTTAAATCAGCAAAAGCTGCACCCCAGTTAGAGAAGAACCATCCGAAACCACCACCAAAACCATTACCATAAGTGTTTTGGTAATCAGGAACGTTAGAAATTTCTGTTTGTGCAATACTTTGCGTGAAAGATACTTCTACGCCTTTGTTGGCAGCTGCTCCACCTTGTCCGTTCTTTGTAGTAATTAAAACTACACCGTTACGACCCGCCTCACCGTATAATACAGTAGCAGAAAGACCTTTTAAGATAGAAATCTCCGCAATGGAGTTAGGATCCAAATCAAGGAAACGAGAAGATGCGGTTGCACCACCTGATCCAAATTGATCGGCATTTGTATCCGTATTAAATGGAATACCATCTACAACGAATAAAGGTTGGTTAGATCCTGTAATAGAAGAGTACCCACGAATAATTACGTTGGTACCAGAACCAGCTAAACCTGAAGTTTGGGTAATATCTACACCTGTAGCTTTACCTCTTAAAATTCTTGCAACGTCACCTTCGGCTTTACCCTCAAGTTGGTCGTTTGAAATTGTGGAGACACCATATCCTAGTGCCTTCTTTTCTTTCTTGATACCAAGACCTGTTACAACAACTTCATTTAATTGAAGCCCCTCAGAAAGGGTAATGTCAATAACGTTAGAAGCACCAGTTATTACGTCTTGCGTAGCATAACCAGTGTAGCTGAATACTAAAGTCTGTTCGCCCGCAGGGACATCCAAACTATAAGAACCATCAATGTCAGTAACTGTACCAGTTGTAGTTCCTTTAACTAGTACGGATGCACCAATTAAAGTCTCGCCTGTTTCGTCTGTTACTGTACCTGTGACCGTACGTTGTGCCATGGTTATTCCAAGGCAAAACAATACCATCGATAAAACTAGTGAAAGTTTTTTCATACGAATCCGATTTTTTTATGAAAAAATAAAGTCCCAAATTTAGGAAAGTTAATTCGATTTTTTATAATCTGTAATTAACTTTTTCTTAACGCTGACATCTACCTTAACTCAATTTTATCTAAAAGTGCTGCCTCATCAAAAAAAAAGATAAAAAGCAACTTAATGACACATTTGAGAGTAGGCAGAATAATATTTCTATTAACGCTTTATAAAAAATATTATATTTTAAATATTATATTTTTCGCCGATCTATTTTTCTTATTATTTTTTAAAAATATATAAAAAAAAGTTTATTTTTTTTTATAATCAGCAAAAAACAAAACTACAAAAGTCATTTTTTTAAATAATTTTTTTTTTAATTATTTGCTAATTACTTACAAAATGAGATTACTTTCTTACTCCTAACAAATTAACTCCTTGATTTAATTAGGTTTTCTTAACGCTTATTTCTGTTAATACCTCCATTTTATTCCTTCCAAAGTCATACATTTCGGCATTCTTTTAAGTACATTAATATAGTATGATGTAAGCCATAATATAAAGCATCACTAATCAAAGCATGCCCAATAGATACTTCCGCTACATTTCCTACATTTTTTATAAAATAGTTAAGATTGGTCGTATTTAAATCATGACCTGCATTAATGCCCAAACCTAATTGGTGGGCTAGTTTTCCACATCGAGCATAATCCGCCACTGCTTTTCTTTTTCCTTCGCTATAATTATGTGCGTAAGGCCCTGTATAAAATTCAATCCTATCTGTTCCTACTGCTTTGGCTCCTTCTATCATTCGCTCATCTGGATTAATGAAGATAGATGTCCGAATTCCTGCTGCTCTTAATTTGGCTATTGTGTCCGTTAAAAAACCTTTATGTTTAATAGTGTCCCACCCAGCATCAGAAGTCAGTGCATCAGGCGCATCTGGAACCAAGGTACATTGATGCGGCTGGTTTTCCATCACCATTTTTAAAAACTTCGGAATTGGGTTTCCTTCAACATTCAATTCTGTTTTGACAATAGCTTTTAAAACTGGTACATCTGCATATCGAGCATGGCGCTCATCAGGCCGAGGGTGAATAGTAATACCATCTGCCCCAAATTTTTCACAATCTTTAGCAATTTGTACTAAATCAGGATAATTAGCACCTCTAGAATTTCTTATTAAAGCTATTTTATTAATATTTACGCTTAGTTTAGTCATTGACTTATAGGTTACGGATTACTAATTTTTCGCAAATATAGACACATTTTATTAATCACCCTATCTTTTTAAATCTTGTTAATGCGACAATCTCGATAGCAATCGGGCGTCCTCCTGTAGATTATTGCGCTATGTATGTTAAAATTTAATTAATAGTACGCTAGGTTCGCTCAAATTTTTGATTAATACATAAATTACACGAAATAATATTCTGTATTAAAAGTATTTTTATCTTTAAAACAGTATTTTGTTCGTATTTATTTTTATTAAATAAATATAATTAA
>Ga0208544_10002087_pt1 | contig 13315 bp, 11 predicted proteins | sample DEB08_DNA_9_FD_184526 | JGI IMG/M metagenome (GOLD analysis project Ga0208544, IMG submission 184526) | Aqueous microbial communities from the Delaware River and Bay under freshwater to marine salinity gradient to study organic matter... | ecosystem: Environmental > Aquatic > Marine > Coastal ...
TTGCAGCTTAAAATAGGGATAAAACCCTACTCAACAATATAACCATAAAACAATATAGCCATTTGGGGATATAACTTGAGCTGCTCAATTTTTTGAAAATGTTCAAATCTTAACCTGTTAAAGTATACTTATTTTAAACAATTCTAATTCACTCCTAAAACCTCTCAAAAGAAGGTTAAAAATTGAAAATTGCCTTTCACTTAGATTCCTAAATTAGTCTTTTCAACTTCAAAAAAAGATGATTCAAATCGTTTTTTAATAGAATATTTATTCCATTAAGCCCAAATTAGTATTTTATTGCTATATTTACTAGTAGAAATAAACTAACGATTCCGATAGCTGTCGGAATTAATAATTAGAATGTTTTGAAATACTTAGTAATTTACTAATTACTTCCATTCAAAATGCCTCATTCAATCATTCAAAAATTATAATATGGAACTAAAAATAAACGGAGCAATCCGCAACGTAGATGTAGAGGACAATATGCCTTTACTTTGGGTACTTCGAGATGAGCTAAACATGACTGGTACTAAGTATGGTTGTGGTGTTTCTGCTTGCGGTGCTTGTACCGTTCAAATCGACGGTGTCGCTACTCGAACTTGTACTTTACCAGCTTCTGCGGCGGTAGGTAAAGAAATCAAAACTATTGAAGGGGTTGCTGCTAATGGGCAGTTATCCGCTATCCAAAAAGCATGGATTGAGCACCAAGTACCACAATGTGGTTACTGCCAATCAGGACAGATTATGGCTGCCGAGGCGCTTTTAGATAGCAATCCAAATCCAACAGACGAAGATATTGATAAGTCGATGACGAATATTTGTCGTTGTGGTACTTACCAACGAATTCGGTCTGCTATTCATACCGCTGCTAAATGGCGGGCAGAAGAGACGACTTTACAAGGGTAAATTCGAGATACCAGATGTCAGACCGTTCCTATGGAACTGTCAGATGTCAGATAATTCTCGACTTCCGCATAACTTGTCTGACTTCTGACAGAAAATTCTAATTTTCGGTCTGATTTCTGACTTCTAAAAAAAATAAAAATGGGTAAATGGACTCGTAGAGCGTTTATAGCTACTGGTGGTTTAGCAGGTGCTGGTTTGATTGTGGGTGTTGCTGGTATCATGCACGTAAACAAAGCCATCAAAAAATATTCAGGTGTAGGGATGGGAGATGGTGCTTCTTTGAATGCTTGGGTGCGCATTGCACCAGATAATACTATCACGATGGCAGTACCTCGTGCAGAAATGGGACAAGGGGTTTATACTGCTTTGCCAATGTTAATAGCAGAAGAACTGGAGGTGGATATGAATCAAATTGAAATTGTCCATCCACAACCTGAATCCCCTTATGCCAATACTTTTTTCTTGGATCCGAATCCAAGAAAGGCCTATGCTAGCTATTCTTTGATGGCGAAAGTAGCCGCTTTCTTACCAGTAGTTGGTACGGGTGGTAGTACTTCCGTAAAAGATTTATACGACCATTTAAGAGAAATGGGTGCAACAGCTAGAGCAGCATTAATTGCTGCTGCTGCTGAAAAATGGGGCGTAACTGCTGCGGATTGTTATGCAGAAAGTGCACATGTTATTAATAAAAAGACCAAAGAGAAATTGACTTATGGTTCCTTAGCAGAGGCTGCATCAAAGGTTGAATTGGATTTCAATCCGCCTTTAAAAGAACAAAAAGATTTTAAATTATTAGGTAAGCGAATTCAGCGTTTAGATATTCCTGAAAAAGTAACAGGTGCTGCTGATTTTAGTATTGATGTCCGTCCAGAAGGTATGTTAGTTGCAGCAATTCGTCACGCCACTTATATCGGTGGTACCGTCAATGGCATTACTAATATCGAAGAAGTAGAGCAGATGAAAGGGGTGAAGAAAGTAGTGATGTTAGAAGATGGATTGGGCGCAGCAGTTGTAGCAGATAATACTTGGCGGGCGAAAAATGCAGCTATGGCGCTGGATTTTGACGAAGCAGGTAATACTTTAGAAAATGTTTCTTCTGCTGATATTTCTAAAATGTTAGGAGAGATTGTTGCGGATGAGTCCAAGATGATTGCCACCTCAGAAGCATACGGAGATGCCAATGCTGCTTTAAATGGTGAAGCCAAAGTAATAGAAGCAAATTACGAAGTACCTTATTTATCTCATTGTACAATGGAACCATTAAATTGTACAATGGTTATCAATGGCGATAAATGTGAAGTTTGGGTAGGACATCAAGGTGGTTCTATGGTAAGAGATGCCATCAATACGGTTACCGAAATTCCAAAAGAAAATATTAAGGTGAATATCACTTATTTAGGTGGAGGTTTTGGTCGTCGAGCAGAGTTAGATTTTGTAAAAAAAGCAGCGATGGTCGCCAAGCAAATGCCTGGAACGCCGATTCAGTTGGTTTTTACTAGAGAAGAAGATATGAAAAATGGAACGTACCGCCCAGCAGTAGCAAGTAATTTCAAAGGAACAATAGGTGCGGATGGAATGATTGATGCCTGGGAGAATAAGATGGCTTTACAATCCGTTAGTAGTTCTTTTATGTTGCGAACGATGCCAGCAATGGCTGAAGGACCAGAAAAAGACCCACAAACTTCTGAAGGTGCAATAGAATTGCCTTATGGCAGAAATAATGTATCGGTTCAGTTTGGTCAATTAGATTTACCTGCTTTACAGGTCGGAAACTGGCGTAGTGTAGGCGCTTCTCAAAATGGATTCTTCTCTGAATCTTTTATGGATGAAATGGCACACGCAGCAGGTCAAGACCCTTATGAATTTAGAAAGAAGCATATCCAGAAATCTGATTTACCAGATGCGCCAAGATTTTTGGCAGTACTAAACAAGGTAGCAGATATGGCAAGTTGGTCTACCCCACTTCCAGAAGGAAAATATAGAGGTATTGCTATCTTAAAATCTTTTGGTTCTATTGTTGGTCAAGTGGCAGAAATTACTAAAACTGATGAAAAGGAAATCAGCATTGATAAAGTATATTGTGTTATTGACTGTGGTAGAATTGTCAACCCAGATACGATTGAGGCACAAATGCAATCAGGCATTATTTACGGTTTAACTGCCGCTTTATACAATGAAATCACTTTGGATAATGGGCAAGTCGTTCAACAAAATTTCCCTCAATACGAAATGGTTAGAATGAATACTTCACCGACCGTAGCGGTTCATATCATGGAAGTAGACGAGTATCCAGGAGGAGTTGGAGAACCAGGTACACCACCTGCTGCACCTGCATTAACCAATGCTATTTTTGCGGCAACTGGAGAACGAGTACGTAGTTTACCTTTGAATAAATTGGGGTATACTTTTGTTTAAATGTATCGACGAAACTTGTCCTCGATTTATCGGGATTTATTCGTCGTTGATGCTATAGTATAAAAAGAGCGGCAATTCCTTGTGGGATTGTCGCTCTTTTGTTAGCAACGGATTCTTAATTACCATCCATCTCCTTCATCCATTCCAACATAGCAGGATATAAATCAGGAATAGACATTGGATTAGCCGTATAAATTTTTATGTGATAAAATATGCTTTCAAAACCATTTTCTAATGATTCCCTTTCCTTGCTCCGTGAGCCTATTCAAAGAAACTCCATCCATTTTATATCGTTCTACTATCTCCGCTGAAATTAGTTCATTCAACGCAGCAATTAAATATTTTCGATTTTTCAACCCTGATTCCTTCTGAATTACTTTGATGCTTACTCCATCAGCAGCCGCTATTAATACGGTCAGTATTTTAGTTCGAGCAATGGATAATTTATAGGTTTCTTGGACGTCTATCAAAGGAACAGCCCCTATTTCTACGTCTAATTCCGCTTCAAAAGCCGCTACTTTCTCCAATAGTTGGATAATTAACTGACTACGAATTCGCTGATAATCAGTCATGGCAATTGTCGTATTTCTTGCCATTTCTTCTACTTCATAATACTTGCTGGAGATGGCAATCATTTCATCCACTTGTGCAGATAATTCAGATTCGGCATAATCCAATAATAAATCAACCGCCTCTTTCAGTTTTGCTTTCGCAATCAACCTTCTTATTTTCTGTAACTGTTCTTTTGCTGTCATACCTTGTTATTTACTAAATTTATCAACCCTAAAAATACAGAAATTAATGGGGATACTTTTAGGAAAATTTCAAAAAGCACAAAAAAGTAGTTAAACTTTTTTTCTACCACATAAGGCATATCAACTCATTTAAGTTATGAATTGACGTACTACAAAAGAAAATTTCTCGTTAATTTTCAAAAGTTAAAGAATCAAAAAAAAAACAATATCCTGACTAAACCTATATTCTTTTTTTGTATCATGTGTGCTAAATTTTTAAATTCACTAAACCTTTTTAGAACATGAAAATAATACAGTTCTTTTCCCTCAGCGGATTGATAGTTATCGCCTTACTTTTTGGCTGCACCGCAACAGCGCCCGTTGTTTCTGACTCAACAAATACTCCGAAAAAACCTCATTTTGACCCTGCTCCTCCTCCATCAACAGCAGTTGCTAGTCCGCTAATCCCTATGGATGAACGGGTGCGAATGGGACAATTAGACAATGGGTTGAAATATTTTATTCAAAAAAATGGCAAGCCTGAAAATCGTGCCGAGTTACGCTTAGCGATTAATGCGGGGTCTATGCAAGAAGATGACGACCAATTGGGTTTGGCGCATTTTGTAGAACACATGGCTTTTAATGGTAGTAAAAATTTCAAAAAAAACGAATTGGTTGATTATTTGGAATCTGTCGGCGCAAGATTTGGGCCAGATTTGAATGCTTATACTAGTTTTGATGAAACCGTGTATATGTTACAAGTGCGGACAGATGACCAAGAAAAAATGCGCAAAGGGTTGCTCGTTTTAGAAGATTGGGCAGGTGGTCTTGATTTCGAACATACAGAAATTGATAAAGAAAGAGGCGTTGTTATCTCGGAATGGAGAAGCAGTTTGAGTCCAGACCAACGAATGCAGCAGAAATATTTCCCGATTAAGTATAAAAATTCTCGCTATGCGACTCGCTTGCCCATTGGTTCACCTGACATTATTAATAATGCAGATTATGCCGTCGTTAAACGATTTTATCAAGATTGGTATCGTCCCGATTTAATGGCAGTTATTGTGGTAGGAGATATTGATGTAGACCAAATGGAGGCGGAAATCAAGGCTCGATTTAGTAAACTAACGAACCCTAAAATATCCAGAGCGAAAGAAAAATATGATGTTCCAGGGCATAAAGAAACCTTGGTTTCTATTAACACTGATAAAGAAGCGTCTTTTACCCGAGTAGAATTAATGTATAAACATAAAGGTAAGAAGATGCGGACAGAAATGGATTTCCGTCGACAATTAACGCATAGTTTATATAATGCGATGTTGAATGGTCGTTTGAATGAATTAACTCAAAGTCCAGAACCGCCATTCAGTTATGCCTACACAGGGTATGGTGGTGACGTAGGTAGTTTGGCTACTTATTCTTCTTCCGCTTTTGTAGAAGAAGGTGGCGCGCCAAAAGGCTTAGAAGGGATATTAATCGAAACCAAACGAGTCGTAACACATGGTTTTACGAGTACCGAATTAGCCCGAACTAAAACAGAATTGATTGCAGGAATCGAACGTGCGGTAAAAGAAGCGGATAAAATGGAGTCTCGTAGATTAGTTGGGAAATATATCTATCATTTTTTGAAAGGAAATCCAGCACCGAGTATGACGCAAAGAGCAGTGTTTTACAAAAAATACTTACCGACGATTACCTTAGAAGAAGTCAATGCCTTAGCTGCCAAATGGGTAACTGATGAAAATCGAGTGGTCGTCATTACTGGCCCAGAAAAGGAAACTGTGCCGATGCCTACAGAAGCGGAAGTCTTGGCTATTTTTGATAAAGTGGAAGCCATGACTTTAACGCCTTATGAGGATAAAGTATCGGATGCGCCTTTATTAGCCGTTGATTTACAACCCGTTGACATCAAGGATACTAAAACGATTGACCAAGTAAATATCACAGAATATACCTTAGCAAATGGTGTAAAAGTCGTTTTAAAACCAACTGATTTTAAGAATGATGAAATCATGATGCGTGCTTATAGCCCTGGAGGAACGTCGCTTTATTCGGATGAAGATTATTCAAGTGCTACGAATGCGGCAAGCATTATTAATCAAGGGGGTATTTCCACTTTTGATTTGCCTCAATTACAAAAAAAATTAGCTGGTAAAATTGTGAATGTTAGCCCTGGTATCGGGTCGATGTACGAATATATGAATGGTGGCTGTTCGCCAGATGATTTAGAAACAATGATGCAGTTAACCTATTTATATTTCACCGCACCAAGAGCAGATGAAGCAGTCGTAAAATCTTATGTTAACAAACAAAAATCTGTATATAAAAATATATTTTCCAATCCACAATATTGGTTCATGGACCAAGCTACTAAAATTAAGTATGGCGAACACCCTCGATTGGGTTTCCCTACCGAAGCCACCTTGGATAAAATTACTTTAGACAAAGTTATGGAAGTCTATAAAGACCGTTTTGCGGATGCGAGTGATTTTACCTTCTTTTTTGTTGGTAATTTTGATGTGGAAGCCATGAAAGCCATGACGGCTACCTATTTAGGTAATTTACCGAATATTGGTCGGAAGGAAAATTGGAAAGATTCAAATCTCTATTTAAAAGAAGGCGTTATCGTTAAAGATTTGGTTAGAGGTGCTGCTCCCAAATCTCAAATTGATATGACTTTCCATGGTGATTATAGCGGTTGGACACCAAAAGAAGTCTATAAATTTTATATGGCGACTGAATTATTGCGCATTAAAATGCGAGAATCCATGCGAGAAGATAAAGGCGGAGTTTATGGCGTAGGGGTGCAAGGCAGTGTTTTTAAGCAACCACGGTCCAAATATGTCATCAATATTTCTTTTAATAGCGAACCTGATAAAGTGGAAGAATTGATTAAAACAGGCTTAAATGATATTGAAACTATCCGAAAAGAAGGCGTACAAGCCAGTGATTTGGATAAGGTCAAGGAAACACGTATTCAAGGTCGTACCAAGAGCTTAAAGCAGAATGGTTGGTGGATGGGGAATATTCAAAGTGTCTACCAAGATGGCTGGAATTCTTTTGACAATTTTGATTTAAACAGCTACCAGTCTATCATTGAATCTATTACGCCAGCAGATATTCAAGCAACGATTAAAAAGCATTATGATAAGGAGAATTTTATTAAAATTGTGATGAATCCTGCGCCTGCGGAAAGTAATTAATAGGTCATTCCTATATTGGTCATTAGTTATTTGCATTTTTTGTCGATGACTAATGACCAAATTTATCATTCAGCATTATGTCTACCAATCCAGAAGTATCGCCTCCCTTTCTTAAAGATTTACTATTTCTTTTCATTTTCTATAGTTGAAAACTTATCTTTAAGAAAATTTTTAAAAACGAAAAACTCTATTTACTAAAATTCCCACCTTATGCAATTTTTATATAGAAGTTCATTTAGTCTTTGCCTACTATTAATGAACATTTTTATTAGTAATGCCCAATCTTTAACGTCGGACTACCCTATTCAGCCCATTGATTTTACCAAGGTGCAACTAAAAGACGGTTTTTGGAAAAGTCGAGTTGAAACGGCTACTAAAGTTACCATTCCTTACGCTTTTAAAAAATGCGAAGAAACGGGACGAGTTGATAATTTTATTTTTGCAGGTGGCTTAAAAGAAGGTAAATTCCAAGGCAAATATGGGTTCAATGATTCTGATTTGTATAAAATAATGGAAGGGGCTGCCTTTAGTTTACAAACGGGTAAAGACCCTGAAATGCGAGCTTATTTGGATAAATTGGTATCTTATTTGGCAGCAGCACAAGAAGAAGATGGTTATTTGTATACTGCTTGGTCGTTGAAGGCGAATGATTACGCTAAATTATCTTGTTGTTCTTATCATGAAGAAGGGCGTTATGTTGGTTCACAATTTAGCCATGAATTGTATAATGCAGGGCACATGTATGAGGCAGCGGTGGCGCATTATCAAGCAACTGGAACGAACGATTTTTTAAATATTGCAACGAAAAATGCCGATTTAGTCTATAAAATTTGTGTGGAAGAAGACAAAAAGTATTATCCAGGTCACCAGGAAATAGAGATTGGTTTGGTCAAATTATATCGGGTAACTGGCCAGCAAAAATATTTAGAATTAGCCAAACTATTTTTAGATAGGCGAGGCAAAGGCTACCGAAATTATAATAAAGCAGGAGAATTAGCAGGCTTAGATTTTGATGCTTATTCCCAAGACCATCAACCAGTTATTGAACAGCAGGAAGCGGTTGGGCATTCTGTCCGTGCAGGATATATGTATGCTGCCATGGCAGACATAGCAGCTATTACTGGTGATAAGGCTTATTTAACGGCCTCTGATAAAATTTGGGAAGATATCGTCAACCATAAAATGTATATCACAGGCGGCTTAGGAGCAGGTCATGGTATCGAAGGATTTGATGTTGCCTATGCCTTACCCAATGATGCTTATGCAGAAACTTGTGCCGCCATTGCGAATGTTTATTGGAATCACCGAATGTTTTTATTACATGGAGATGCCAAATATATCGACGTCTTAGAACGCAGTTTGTACAATGGATTAATAGCAGGGCTTTCCTTAGAAGGAGATAAATTTTTCTATCCCAATCCTTTAGTTTTTGATGGTAAAAGTCAATTTAATCAAGGGGCGGTTTGTCGGAGTGATTGGTTTAATTGTTCTTGTTGTCCTTCCAATTTATCTCGCTTTGTTCCCTCAGTAGCAGGTTATACTTATGCGGTGGATGCAACTAATGTCTATGTCAATTTATTTATGAATAATACCACCGAAATAGCAATAGGTCAACAAAAAATGATACTGGAACAAAGTACTAACTATCCATGGAGTGGCAAAGTCAATCTGGAAATTAAAAGTAAGGACGCTATTGAAACCAATTTGTTAATTAGAATTCCAGGTTGGTCAAGCAATGAACCTGTACCAAGTGATTTATATACTTTTAGCCGACAAACAAATAAGCAAACCTCCATCAAATTCAATGGAAAAACCTATCCAATAGTAATAAAAAATGGCTATGCCGTAATTTCCAAAACTTGGCAAAAAGGAGATAAAATAGAAGTTAACTTTCCAATGGAAGTAAAGACAATTAAAAGTCATGAAAAAGTGGCTGCCAATAAAGGGAAACTAGCAGTGCAAAGAGGCCCCATTTTATACTGTGCGGAAGGAGTAGATAATAATGGCCAAGTCCTTAATTTAAGCATTCTAGAAAATAAAAAATTTAAAGCTAAATTTAAGCCAAATTTATTAGAAGGGGTTACTACCTTAAAAGGAAAAGGCTTACGAATCGTTGATGGTCAATCAAAGAAAGTTGGCTTAACTTTAATCCCTTATTACGCTTGGAGTCACAGAGAAATTAGTCCTATGACTGTTTGGCTGAATAAGTAGTCTTGAAGCTAGGTTGGTCAGAATGCGGGTAAAATTTCCCTGACTTTTGAAAGGGCGGCAAATCTTAAATCATACATCTTACATCATAAATCCACTTAGTTTTTACATAACAGATTTATGATTTATGAACGGTGATTTAGAACTATAGGTCTAGTGTAGATGCCGAGTTTCCAATACCAAACTGCCAAAAATCAGGCCTAAAGGCCTTTGACAGGAAAGCCTTAAGGCTTTGCTACCAGTTATCCTCAGCTTTATTTAATAATTATTATCCAAAGTATTGCCTCAAAATCCTTTCTAAATACGCCTTATCCACCTCATCAAAAGAATCTTTCAAAGAACTATCTACATCAAAAACGGCAATTAATTCCTTTTTTTCATTAAAAACAGGCAGCACAATTTCTGATTGAGAATTAGGGTCGCAAGCAATATGTGCCGTCCCTTGGTCTAAGGCATGACAATCGGCTACGATTTGCGTTTTTTCTTCCCTTGCTGCTCGTCCACAAACGCCTTTGGAAAAATCAATATGCAAACAGCCCATGGTGCCTTGGTATGGTCCAACGGATAATTTTCGTTCCCCGCTTACCAGATAAAAGCCAACCCAATAATAATAGGTCAAATGGGTTTTTAAGAGGCAATTGATAGACACCATTTTTAGAATCGTATTCGTTTCTCCATTTAAAGTGGCATCAATTTCCATAATAGCCTGTTCGTAAGCTGCTTTTTTAGCGGCAGCATCCATATTGATGGACGGTTTGATAAAATAGGGCATTATTGCACTTGCACTCATGGTATTTAATTTTTGATTATGCTATTTTGTAAACATAGCAACAATTTCTTTTCCTTTATTATAAAAATAAGGAATATCTTTAGAGAGAAAAACACCTTCTTCGATATATAAAATTAAGTAATAATTGACCCCTTCTAAACACCAATCTTTTTCAATTGTAAAATAATGTAAAACTTCTTCACTCATTTTACCTCGCAACCTGTCTTCGTCCTTAGATTTCAGTAAATATTGTTTGGAGAATTCAGGATACGCTTCAAAATCAATGTCATTTATCCCAAAAAAATTGGCAATCCGATGAAAAAAATATTCTGGCTCCATGTAAAATTTAGGCAAATCAAGGGCTTTGCTTTGGATAAAAAACACTGTCTGCTTAAAGTTCTTGGTTGTTTTTCCATATCGTTGGGTATATTGGTAATCAAAAATACGAATATCAGAGGCCAGAAACGCTTCCTTTTCTTGTAGAATATTTGTAATTTTTTTGCTAAATCCTTTCCTAAATAATTTAAAGTCTTTCAATAAATGAATCATTCCAAACTCGTCTTGTGCCGAATAAGTCATATTCAATTGTTCTGCCAAAAATTTTAAATTTTCAATTCGGGGATTATTTGCAGAAAACCATTTTTTAATTCTTCTAAAAAAATTCATATTAATAAGTTTGCTGGTGAATCCTAATTTAACTTTGTAAATCAAAACATATTCTAAGACTCAATCCTTCAAGAACAACTCTACAATTTGCTTTCCTTTTTCGTAAAGCATTTTTAATTCGTCGCCATATAAGGTTTTATTTTTGCTGTAAAAAATAAGGTAATAATTTAGACCTTCTAAACTCCAGTATTTTTCAATCGTAAAAAAATGTAATAAATCCTCATTCATACTCCCTCTAATCGCTGCCTCTTCTTTCCCCTTTAACCAATACTGATCAGAAAACTGTGGGAACGCCTCAAAATCAATGTCCTCCATCCCAAAATAATTGCCAATTTTATGAAAAAACCGCTCAGGTTGCATATAAAATTGGGGCAAAGCTAATTTCTTTGATTGTACAAAAAAGACCGTTTGGCGAAATGTCCTCGAAGATTTCCCTGTACTAATCGTATATCTATAATCAAAAATTCTAAAATCTACTTCCAATAAATCATCTTTCTCTCCCAAAATATTGGTAATGCGCTTTCTTCCACCACGTCTGAATAATTTAAAATCCTTTAATAAATTAATCAAACCAAATTCGTCTTTTGGCGTAAAGGAAAGCCCTAATTCTTTGGCTATTTTTTCTAACTGTTCTGTTCGATGACTCTTGCTGCCAAACCAACTTTCTAGCATATCGTATTGTCTTTTAGTTGTGTCTTATAAATAGGTTTCCTAATTTTTCGACAATTTAACAAATTAACGGCAGTTTTATAAGATTAATTTAACAGCATATCAAACCCGAATGTGCTAAATTTGTTATCCGTATAGAATTTAGCGAATGCTAATTTCATTCAAATTGCCTCTTAATGAAATATGTTATTCTTATAAGTTGGTGTCTTTTATTTTCAATTGTGGCTATTGCCCAAAAAGCTGGCCCATGGGAATTAAAAAAAGACAAGAAAGATATAAAAGTCTATGTCAGAGATAGTCCTGATAGTCCGATTAAGCAATTAAAAATGAAGTTTTCGGTGGAGGCGTCTATGTCTGCCATTGTGTTATTATTGCAAGATGTTGCGGCTATTCCAGATTGGGTGTATAAATGTCCAGAGGCTTATCATCTAAAAAAAATCAATAATAGTGAAGAAATTTACTATAATATAGTAGATTTCCCCTGGCCTTTGGATGATAGAGATTTAATTGTTAAAAATATTTTAGTACAAGATTCTGTGACCAAAGTCGTTCGGTCGGAATCTTTTAATAAACCAACTTATATCCCTGAAAAAGAAGGCATTCTACGGATTCCTAAACTACATTTGTGGTGGGAATTTACGCCTAAAGGCAATGGTATCGTTGATGTGGAATATTTTTTAAGTTCTGACCCCGGTGGACTGATCCCTGCTTGGATGATTAATTTGGCGATTGACCAAGGACCTACGCAAACGGTTAAGGCTTTTCGGAAGATATTAAAAATGCCTAAGTATCGGGATGCTCGGTTGGATTTTATTTCGGAATTGGGAGAGTGAAATTATTAAATCATTGTATCTATTCAGGACTTTAAACTAAAAAATCATTAAATTTGTACAAATCATTTAATATATGCCAAGTATAGAATTAAATTCAAATAAGAATGGGATGAACGAAATATTGACTAATGTTTCTAACTTGGAGACGTCTGACTTAGAGTTTTTTTTACAAGAAGTTGCTTATCTATTAGCAAAACGTAAGGTCAAATCTATTTCTAAAAGAGAATCTCAATTATTATTGAAAATAAATAAGTCCTTACTTTCTGCTAAGATGCAATTGCAATATGATGCACTCTATAAAAAATTAAAAGAAGAAACAATCACAGATATTGAGCATAAAAAACTAATTAGTATTATTAAAAAAAGAGAAAAAAAAGGGGTTGAACGATTAGCCGCTTTGGTCGAATTAGCTCAATTAAAGAAAATTTCTCCTAAAGTTTTAATGCAACAAATGGGTTTAAGCACGCTATCTTATGCCTAAAAGTCGCTACATTCCTACAGATATAAAAAAAGAAGTTGCCAAACGAGCAAAACATTTATGTGAATATTGTAAATGTCCCAAAGCTTATGCACCTGGTCCATTCGATATTGAACATATTATTCCTATCAGTAAAACTGGTACTTCGGATTCTTCCAATCTAGCCTATTCTTGTAATGGCTGCAATGGTCTTAAATATAACAAAATTGAGTCAATCGACCCTATCAGTAATAAGTTAACTCCAATTTTCCATCCTAGAAAAAATAAATGGTCAGACCATTTCACATGGAGTGATGATGGGTTATTAGTGGTTTACGCATGAAGTTCTAAATAGTATTTATTGTAACTTTGCGGTTTTTCAAAAAAAGCAGAAATTATGAGTAGAGGACGTCCAACACCAGCTATAAATATGACTAATCGTCAGCGGGAAA